>PDWJ01000500.1_pt1 | contig 243105 bp, 203 predicted proteins | sample 1430881 | NCBI WGS metagenome assembly PDWJ01 (sample SAMN01162460, study PRJNA174530) | Oral metagenome, whole genome shotgun sequencing project. | biome: Marine environment; feature: Marine mammal; material: Swab sample of the gingival sulcus; isolation source: swab sample of gingival sulcus...
GAAGCACTCGGCGACATTTGCGACCTCTATACGCCAGACGAATGCTGGAACTACTTTTGTCAGGCCGGGTATGCTTCTACGTAAACTGGAAATGCTATAAATGGACGATGCTCTATAGGGCTTTATTCCTCGTCGCCCGCCCGCAGCAGGATTTCGCCCGCGGCCTCGAGTTCGCGGATCACGTTGATGACGCTGTTCATCGCCGCTTCGGCTGTTTTCGGTTTGACCTTTTCGAGCATCGCCATTTCTTCGCGGATCTGTTCGGCCATGCGTTTCGAGATCGCTTCGAGAATGAACCCGACCACGTCCGGCAGGTCGCGTTCAGCGCCGGCCAGCGCGGTGACCAGGGTGGCGGGCTCGACTTCGCGGGTGATTTTCGGCACGTCGCGCGGGTCGATCCGTTCGGGGATGCTGGCGAAGGTGAAGATCGCCTTGCGGACCTCTTCGGCGAAGGCGGCGTCTTCGGCGTCGAGCCCTTCGAGCACCTCGTCGCGGGTGGCGCCGGGGGCGAAGTTGAGAATCGCACCGACGCGTTCCACGGGGCCTTCGGCAAAGGCCTTGGCGGGCTGGGCTTCGAGCTGTTCGGCGAGCGACTGGCCGATGCGCTCCACCACGTCTGGCGCGATTTCGCCGGTGAGCGAGACCGCATAGGCGACACGGCGGGCACGTGGACCCGGCAGGCGGGAAATCAGATCGGCGGCGACCGAGACCTTGAGTTTCGACAGCAGCACCGCGGCCACTTCGATGCTCTCGTTCTCCAGCACCGGCAACAGCCGGTCGGGGTTGAGCGAGGAGATTGTCTGCCAGGGGTCGCCGGAGAAGGAGAACCCCTTGGCCTTGCGGATGCGTGCCGCGGTCGAGGCGCTGATGGTGCCGTCGAGCACGGTGAGCGCGCCTTCGAGCCCGTGCGGGAAGCTGAGGCCGACATCTTCGATTTCGGCGACGAATTCGTCTATCACCGACTTCAGCGTGACCCGGTCGATGAAACGCATGCTTGCCATCTGCTGGGCAAGTTCGGTCTGGATCGGGTCGGGCAGGTCGGTAAGTTGCAGCTTGACGCCTTCGGCGAGCAGCAGACGCACGACAATGGCGGCCTTCTGCTTGCGGGTAAGCCGCCGCGGACGGCTGCCGGCCCCGAGACCGGGCGCGCCGGAAAGATCCGGCAGATCCGGAAGCCCGATCCCACCCGGACTGCCGGGCGGCATCGGCTGGGCCGCGTCGCTGAGCGCTGGCAATGTGTCAGGCACCTGTTCCTCCGATCCGTTCCCCTTTCGTACCGGGAGAATGGCAGAGATATCTTAACGGGTGCCTTACGGCTGTGCGAATTTTCCGGTTTTCGGCCGGTCGGGCCCGGTCAGCCCTCAGCTCTGGACGATCTCGTCGCAGGTTCCGGTTTCATTGTTCCAGACAAAGCCGTCCTTGCAGATGCTGACCTCTTCGAGGGTGGCCCCCGAGCAGGCCATGGCCGCGATCGGCATCAGCGCGAAAAAGGCGGCGGCGAGCAGTTTGGATGTCATGGCGTTTCTCACTGTTGTCCTGTGGTCCTGTTGCTGTCCGGACAGGATAACACATTCTGCGCGGGCAGGGTAGGGTGTGTTCCCGCCGGTGCCGCTGCCGGGCCGGTCTAGGGGTCTAGGCCTCGCCGAACACCCGGGCGAAGATCGTGTCGACATGTTTCGTATGATAGCCCATGTCGAACTGTGCGTTGATCCCGTCTTCGCCGAGGGCGGCGACGACCTCTTTGTCGGCCAGCAATTCTTCGCGGAAATCCACTCGTTCTTCCCAGACCTTCAGCGCGTTGCGCTGCACCATCGCATAGGCCTTTTCGCGCGACACGCCGGCCTGGGTGAGCGCCAGAAGCACCCGCTGGCTCATCACGAGGCCGGGGAATTTGTTCATGTTGTCCAGCATGTTGTCGGGGAAGATCAGCATCTTGTCGACGACGCCTGTGAGCCGGGCGAGGGCAAAGTCCAGCGTGATGGTGGCGTCGGGGCCGATGGCGCGTTCGACCGAGCTGTGGGAGATGTCGCGCTCGTGCCAGAGGGCGACGTTTTCCATCGCCGGCACCACCGCGGCGCGCACGAGGCGGGCGAGCCCGGTGAGGTTTTCGGTCAGCACCGGGTTCTTCTTGTGCGGCATGGCCGAGGAACCCTTCTGGCCGAGCGAGAAAAACTCCGCCCCCTCAAGCACTTCGGTGCGCTGCATGTGGCGGATCTCGATGGCGATGTTCTCGATCGACGAGGCGATCACGCCCAGCGTGGCGAAGAACATCGCGTGGCGGTCGCGGGGGATCACCTGAGTGGAGATCGGTTCGGGGGCAAGGCCGAGCGCGGCGCAGACATGGGCTTCGATCGCGGGGTCGATATTGGCGAAGGTGCCGACCGCGCCGGAAATCGCCCCGGTGGCGATGTCGGCGCGGGCTGCCTTGAGCCGCTGAAGGTTGCGGGCCATCTCGGCGTAAAACCGCGCAAAGGTCAGCCCCATGGTGGTCGGCTCGGCGTGGATCCCGTGGGAGCGGCCGACGCGCAGGGTGTTCTTGTGCTCGAAGGCGCGTTTCTTCAGCGCCGCGAGCAGCGCTTCCAGATCGGCGGCGAGAATGTCGGCGGCGCGCACCAGTTGCACGTTGAAACAGGTGTCGAGCACGTCCGACGAGGTCATGCCCTGGTGGACGAACCGCGCCTCCTCCTCGCCGACGATCTCGCCCAGATGGGTAAGGAAGGCGATCACGTCATGTTTGGTGACGGCCTCGATCTCGTCGATCCGGGCGACGTCGAATTCGGTGTCCTTCGCCTTCCAGACCGCGTCGGCATTCGCCTGCGGGATCACGCCGAGCTTCGCCTGGGCGTCGCAGGCATGGGCCTCGATCTCGTACCAGATGCGGAACTTGGTGGCCGGATCCCAGATCGCGGTCATTTCGGGGCGGGCATAGCGGGGGATCATCGGCGGGCCTTTCGGATTGTTCTGGCGCTTGCGGCGGTCATAGACTGCGCCGGAGGTCCGGGCAAGCGGAGGAGAAATGCGGCTGAGCGATTTCGAGGGCCGCTGGCGGATTGACCGGCGGATCGAGGACATGCGGGCCGGGCAGACCGGCTGGTTCGAGGGGCAGGCGCGGTTGACCGCCGACGGGCAGGGGCTCGCCTACCGCGAGCTGGGCGAGTTGCGGCTTGGGGGCGCGCGGCCGCTGGTGGCATCGCGGCGGTTTCTCTGGCGCGCCGAGGGCGATGGCATCGCGGTGCTCTACGAGGACGGCACGCCGTTTCACCGGATCGCGGGCGGCGCGCCGGTGGTGCAGGCGTTCCACACCTGCGGGCCGGACGATTACGAGGTGAGTTACAATTTCACCCGCTGGCCCGCGTGGCGGACGGTCTGGCGGGTGCGGGGGCCGCGGAAGGAGTATGTTTCGGTCTCGGATCATACCCGTTTCGCCGGGGGGTGAGGGCCGCCGGACGGGGCGGTGTTGCGCCGGGATCGAGGGGGGGCTGTGTGCCAGGCTTGCGCGGGCCTTACGCGGGTGGGCGCGTGGGTGCGAAGGCTGCCGCCTGCGCGGTCTGCGCCGTTTGCACCGCCCAGGCATGCGAGGCGATGACCCGGGCGCCGGTTTTCTCGTAGCAGACCAGCTGCGCGGCGATGCGGTGCCGGTTGGCCAGCGCCAGCCCCTCCGTTTCGCCCAGCACGAAGATCGCGGTGGCGAAACCGTCGGCGCGCATCACGCTGTCGGCCTGCACCGTGACCGCGAGCAGATCGCCGTCGAGCGGCATGCCGGTGACCGGGCTGAGGGTGTGGCCGTAAGAGGCGCCCGCCACCTCGCGGCGGTTGCGGTACTGGCCGGAGGTGGCAAGCCCGCCTTCGGCGAGCGCCACCTGATCGTAGACGATCCGCTTGCCGGGCACCGGAAGTTCCAGCCCGATGACCCAGGGGCTGCCGTCGGGCCGGGCGCCGCTGGCGTAGATCTCGCCCGCCGCCTCGACGAGGAACCCGGTGGCGCCCGCCGCGCGCAGGGCCCGCGCGGCCTGGTCGACGGCGAAGCCCTTGGCGATGGCACAGAGGTCGAATTGCGCGGGCGCGGTCTTGCGCACCGCGGGCGGATCGGCGCGCAGCTCGTAGCTGTCGAGCGCGGCGCGGGCGTCGCGCGCGCGCCTTGCGGCAGCGTCGGGGATCTGCGCCGGGGCCGGGTCCGGGCCGAAGCCCCAGGCGTTGACCAGCCCGCCGAGCGCAATGTTGAGCGCGCCGCCGGAGGCCCGGGCGATCTCGCGGGCTTCGGCCATCACCGCATGGAGATCCGCCGGCACCGGCACCCAGTCGCCCTCGGGCGCGTGGTTGAGGCGCATGAGGTCGGAGGTCTCGCGATAGGTCGACATCTGCCGGTCCACCAGCTCCAGCGCCGCCAGCCCGGCCCGCGCCGCGGCCCCGGCGTCGAGCCCCGGCGCGGGGGTGATGCGGATCTGCCATGGGCCGCCCATGACCGTGCCGGACCGGTGAAACAGCTCTGGTTCCGTCATCTCGCTGTCCTCCTCGACAGATAGGGCCCGACAGACAGGGCCCGCGCTCCGAACAGGGGCGCGGGCCGTTTCAGGCCGCCCGTGCTGGCCGGCGTTACTTCTGCAACCGTGCCACCACCGGCGTGTCTTTCAGCGCCTCGTTTTCCGAGGCGAGAATCGCGGCAGTGTCGCCGAACGCCTCCTCGAAGGTGACATCGGCACCATTGTCGAGCAACAGCTCCAGCGCCGCCGGATCCTTGCCCTTCATTGCCAGATACATCAGCGCCGACATGTCGTCGCGGTCGCGCGCGTTGACCTCGGCGCCGCCCTCGATCAGCGCCTGCAAGAGCCCGGCGCTCTTCACCGCGCGCGCCGCCGCCAGAAGCGTGGTGACGCCCTTGGCGTTGACGGCCGTGGCGTCGGCCCCGGCCGCCAGCAGCGCGGCGGCGATGTCTTCGGCACCCTTGCGACCGCGCTTCGCGGCCCAGATCAGCGGTGTGTCGCCATTCCTGTCGGCCACGTTCACATCCGCGCCCTGCTCGATCAGATAGGCCACGACCTCGGGCTTGTTGCGCTTCACCGCGTAGAACAGTGGCGTGCGCCCGGATTTGTCCAGCCGGTTCACGTCGCCGCCGTTCTCGACGAAGAATTTCAGCACGTCCAGATCCTGCCGGTAGGCGGCATAGGAGGTGGCATCGCGGCCCTCGACGGTGCTGGTATCGGCCGGGTCGAAGCCTTCGGAGATCAGGAATTCGATCGTGTCCATCTTGCCGCGATAGGCCGCCCATTGCAGCGCATTGGCGCCGCGCTCCTCGTCGCGCGCCTGGGTATCCGGGGCGGTCTCGTACATGTATTTCACCACATCGACATTGCCGTTGCGGTAGGCCGCGAGCAGCAGGCCGCTCATGCCGGTATCGTCGGGCTCATGGGGGTCGGCGATTGCGGCGAGATATTTCACCACATCAAGGTTGGTGTTGTAATAGGCGGCGTTGTGGCCCACATGGCGGCCGTCCATGTTGGTTTGCAGCGGGTCGAGGCCGATATCGTTCATCAGATACTCGAACACCGCGATGTCTTTCTGGCCGAACGCCGCATAGGCCAGAACCGTACGCCCGTCAGATTCTTCGAAGAACGGATCGGCGCCCATGTCGATCAGCTTCTGGATCATCTCCACGGTGGAGCCGCGCGCGGCCCACATGATCGCCGGGCGGCCGTCATGGCCGAGGCGCTGGATGTCGGCGCCATTGGCGAGCAGGAAGTCGATCACCTCCTCGGGCTGGCCGTTGTAGAGCGCGAGGTGCAAGGGCGTGTAGCGGCTCGACGACATGTCGGTTGCCGAATGCCCCTCGGCCACTGCGGCCTCGACCGCCGCAAGATCGGCTTCTTTCCAGAAGTCACCGTCCAGAAGCGGGTTGTCCTCGCCGGCCATGAGCGGGCCGGTGATCGCGGCCAGCGCAAGCGCCATGGCCGTCAGGGTCTGTTTGAAACGCATATCTGTTCCTCCGGTTTCAGTGGGGCCCGTTTCTTGAGCCTGAAACACGCCCCGGTTCATTCGCATTCACGCGGCGTGTTTCATTCCTTTGATTTCGCATGTCGAAGAGCGCAAAACCGGTTCCCACTTCTGCGCGACATGCTCTCTAGTAGACATCCTCTCGGTAGCGGTCGTGACGTTTAAGCTCCGAGACCGATGTCCCAAGCTCGGCTGCCAGGATGTCGAATTCGTCGCGCACGGCGCGGGCCATCGCCGCCCCGCCGCACACCATGATGGTTGCCCCCGCGCTCAGCCGCTCCGCGAGATGGGCGCGGCGCTGGCGGACGCGGTCCTGCACATAGGCCGCGAGGTCGATCCGCGACCATGCGGGCTCGAACAGCTGCAACCGGCCCTCGCCGGTCCAGCAGGCGATTTCCTCGCCATAGAGCGCATCGTCGACCGGATCGCGCCCGCCCCAGAACAGATCCACCGGACGCGCGCCGGGGGCGTTCTGCCGGATCATGCCGGCAAACGGCGCGATGCCGGTGCCGGCGCCGATCATCACCACCGGGCCCGCGGGGGGCATGTGGAAACGTTCGTTGGGCAGGATCCTGACCTCGATCGTGTCGCCCTCGGAAAGGCCACACAGCCAGGGCGAGACCAGCCCGCCCTCCTGAAGGCGGACGCAGATTTCGAGGAACCCGTCGCGGCGGCTGTCGGAGCCCAGCGAATAGAGCCGCGCCGCGCCGCCTTCGGGCGGGTAGATCGCCACCAGATCGCCCGGGCGGTGCCGGGGAATGCGGCCTTCGAAGCGCAGAACGGTGGTGATCGCGCCTATGGCCCGGCCGAACTCGGCCTTTTTCTGCAAGGTGAGCCGCCGGGTCTTCGGCTTGCGCGGCACGTAATGGACGTCGAGCGGCAGATCCAGCGCGTCGGAGAGCGCGCGGCACCATGCCTCGAATGTCTGCACCGATTGCTTGTCGATCTCGGTGAGCGGCATCAGCGCCGGTCCGAGCCGCGCGGTGAGGGCCTCGTCGACCCGGTGGGCATAGGCGCAATACCCGGGGAAGGACCGGTCGCCGAAGGCAAGGGTCACATGGCGCAGGCGGCCGTCGAACCCCTTCAGACGGTCGAGGAAGCGCCGCGCGCTCTCCGGCGCCTCGCCGTCGCCATAGGTCGCGGCGAGGCAGATCAGCAGCTCGGCGCGGGGGTAGGCGGGGCGCAGGCTGTTCATCGGCGCGAGGCGGGCCTTGCGGCCGGCGGCCACGAAAGCCGCATGCAGTGCGCGGCCGAACCCCCAGGTGGTGCCGGTCTCCGAGCCCACGAGGATCACCACCTCCGCCTGCGCCACGCTGGCATTGGCGCGGATCCGCCCGCCCGTCTGGCGCTTGCGCCGCCACCAGACGATCGCCCCGGTCACGGCAAAAAACGGGATGGTCAGCGCGGCGGCGAACAGCACCGCCGACCACAGCACCGACCCGTCGGCGGTATGCAGGAACCAGACCAGATCATAGGCGCGTTCCGACAGGCTCAGCCGGTCTTCGGACAAGAGATCGCCGGTGAACTGGTCGAAGAACATGTAGCCGTCGCGGGTGCGGATGGCCCAGACGTCGAACCAGTCTTCCGCGATCGGGTAGACGATCTCCTGCACCTCCGCGAGCGGCACCTGTTGCAGCCCGTGCAGCTCCCAGGGGTCGACCGGGGTGAGCTTTTCAAGGCTTTCCGGGTAGGCCGGGGGCAGCCCGTCGCCCACCGGGACGAGATCGAAGGTCACCCCCGACATCCAGACCGCGGTGGAGGCCATGACGAACAGCGGCAGCACCGCCAGCCGCCCGGCAAGCGCATGCAGCCCGTCGGCGCCCTGGCCCTTCATCGGGGCGAACAGCGCGCGCCACCCGCCGATGCGGCGCAGAAGCAGGGTGAGGCCGGAGATGCACAGGATGAGCATTGCCACCCCGCCGATGGCCGGGATGATCCGGCCGCTGTCGCCGAGGGTGAAGGAGCGGTGCAACCGGCGCATGAAGGCGTAAGCTTCGGGTTCCCTGACGATGCGGGAGAAGCGGCCGGTCTCGAGGTCGATCGCCCGTTCGGCCCGCTTGCCGCCGCGCGAAAAGGTGAGCTTCCACTGGCCGGTGGCCGAGCGTTTGAGAAGCTCGGGGGCAACCCGCGGCTGCCCCTCGGCAATCATCCGCAGCGCATCCGCGGCGCTCAGGCCCTGGGTTGTGGGCACGGCCTGCATCCGGTCATAGAGCGGTTTGGTCGCCAGCACCGCCCCGGTGAGCGCGAGGGCGACCACGAGCAATGCGGCGGCGAGGCCGACCAGGGAATGCAGGCTGCGCCACATGTGTTTACCACTTGAAGCGGAGGTAACGCACGTAGCCGGTGCCCGGGATCTTGTCGCGCATCAGCGCGCTGTCGAGCTTCGCTTCCACATCCACGGGGTGGTTTTCCTGATCTTCGACGGCGGTTTCGACCCGCACCGAATAGCCGGCGTCGATCTCGTCGTCCCCCAGCTGGATGCGCACCAGCGAGCGGTCGGCCGGGGCGGTGGAGGCGCCGGTGACCGCGTCGAGATCCTGCGGCGCGCGGCCGACATATTTCCACCAGCGCGGCATGTCGGCATACCAGCGCTCCTCGTCGCCCGAGACCCAGAGCGTGCGCACATAGCGCCCTTCCGGGTCGACCAGATACATGGCGAAATAGGCTTCGTCGCCGTCGTAATCCTTGAGCTGCACGAGGAAGGTGCCGTCGGCGGCATGGGCCCCCCCGCCGAGCGCCACCCCGAGCGCGAGCACGGACGCCCCGAGAAAGCTCCGGCCTGCCCGACGCGCAAGTTTCTGAAAACCAAACATATTCAGCCTCCTGGCTATGGTGTTGTCTGGCTTGCACCACCGCGATTCTCAGGCGTTTGACCTGTTTGACCTGGAGCTGGCTATTCGGGCGACCTGTACCCGATAAAAAAGCTAATGTAAACGGGGTCGAACCGGCCCGGCCAGGGTTCTGCGGCCATGCAGCCGGTGCAGGGCGGCATTGCGGTTTTGTGGCTCCAAAAGGCCGGAAGCATCGTTTATGGCAGCGCTACAGGCGCCAGCGCTGTCCGTTCTGGTGCCCGCCAAAGCGAAATCGCCTCAATCCGCAACAACCAGCATCAGGATCCGCGTTCGAAATCGGAAGGACGCTGATTGAGAAGGAGAATGCTGACTCGGGCTTGACGATTTCCGATTCAGAAAAAGGAAAGACCCATGACCATCCTGTCGAATATCCGCTCGTTCTTCGGCGGCCTGATCCATGCCAACGCCCGTTCGGCCTGCCATATCGAACGCGCGCTGAAGTCTTCGCGTGAGTGATCTGTTCAGGCAGCCAACCCCGGAAACGGAAATGGAAACGGGCGGCGACATTGCGTCACCGCCCGTTCTTCCGGCTGTGTGTCTGTCAGGTGAAGATGAAATAGGTCGACACGACGATCGCCACGATCACCGCGCCCACGGGCTTGGCCAGCGACCACGGGGTCATGTCCACCGCCAGGCTGTCACGCGGCACATAGGGCGTCTTCATCGGATGGGTCTTGCCGATCACCAGCATGATGATGATGTTGAGCACGAAGAGCGCCGCCATCACGTGCAGGAAATGCGGATAGCTGTCGCCACCCAGCGCCGGCTTCAGGATGAACTGGCTGATGATGTAGAGGCCGACACCCGAGGCAAGGCCGATCTTCGCCGCGGCCGGCGGCACGTCGCGGGTGAAGATGCCCACGAGGATGATCGTCAGGATCGGGATCGAATAGCAGCCGTTGACCTCTTGCAGATAGCCGAACAGCCCCTGCGGCGCATTGGCGATGAAGGGCGCGATGGTCATCGACGCCAGCGCCAGCACGATGCCGAATTTCTTGCCCGCGCCCACGGTCTGCATGTCGCTGGCTTCGGGTTTGAAATATTGCCGGTAGATGTCGACACCGAACAGCGTCACCGAACTGTTGAGCGCCGAGTTGAACGAGCTCAGGATGGCGCCGAACAGCACCGCGGCGAAGAAGCCGCGCAGCGGGAACGGCAGGACTTCGTTCACCAGTTTCGGATAGGCTTGGTCGGCCACTTCGAGGTCACGGAAAAGCTGATAGGCGATGATGCCGGGCAGCACCACGATCAGCGGCCCGAGGATCTTCAGCACGCCGGCGAAGAGCAGGCCCTTCTGGCCTTCCTTCAGGTCTTTCGCCCCCAGCGCCCGCTGGATGATGGCCTGGTTGGTGCCCCAGTAGAACAGCTGCACCAGCATCATCCCGGTGAAGATCGTCGCAAAGGGGATCGAGGAATCCGACCCGCCGATGGCGTCGAATTTCTCGGGGTTCGAGGTGTAGAGCGTCGAGATGCCGTCGAACAGGCTGCCATTGCCGATCGCCAGAAGGCCGAACAACGGCACCAGCAGACCGCCCGCGAACAGCCCGACCGCGTTGATCGTGTCGGACACGGCCACCGCTTTCAGACCGCCGAAAATGGCGTAGATCGAGCCGATGATGCCGATGGCCCAGACCGTGATCCAGAGTGCCGCGTTGTGGCTCACGCCGAGAAGGGCGGGCACGTCGAACATGGTCGAGAGCGCCAGCGCGCCGGAATAGAGCACGATCGGCAGCAGCACCACCACATAGCCCGACAGGAACAGAAGCGATGTGATGGTCTTGGTCTGGGCGTCATAGCGCTCTTCGAGGAACCCGGGGATCGTCGAGATGCCGGATTTGAGATAACGCGGCAAGAGAACCAGCGCCGTCACCACCATGGCGATGGCGGCCAGTGTTTCCCAGGCCATGACCAGAATGCCTTCGGAATAGGCCTGGCCGGTGAGGCCGACGATCTGTTCGGTCGACAGGTTGGTGAGCAGGAGCGAACCCGCAATCACCGGCGCGGTCAGCGACCGGCCCCCGAGGAAATAGCCCTCGGAATGCTCCTCATCGGTTCCGCGTGTCCACAGATAGGACAGGATCGCCACCATGGCGGTGAAACCGACAAATGCCAATATGTTGAGTGTTCCCATGAAGTTCCCTCCCGGTCATTCGCGCGTTGCACATTGATAGTATGGCAACGTTGCCGGAAGCATAGAGGTTTTTTCATTTTGCAGTGTTCAAAATGCGACTGCATGACGGTGTTTGTCGTCAGCGGCACAAGGCAGACCGGGGCCCGCCAGAGGCAGACGGGGGCGGTTTGCCTGCCAGAGGCAGGCGGGGGCGGTTTGCCTGCCAGAGGCAGGCGGGGGCGATTTGCCACCAGAGGCAGGCGGGGGCGATTTGCCACCAGAGGCAGGCGGGGAAAGGCGACGCCGTCCGGGCGCGGCGTGTTTCGTCAAACCCGGCACCCGGAGTGATGCGACGTCGCGGGCGGGTGCGTCGTTGCGGCGGGCGCTTTTGCACCCGCGGGACGCTGCCCCGGCCTACCTCTGGCGCCGCGCCATGAAGGCAAGGCGTTCGAACAGCGCCACGTCCTGTTCGTTTTTCAAAAGCGCCCCGTGCAGCTTCGGCAGGGCCGGGCCGTTTTCGCGGGACAAGTCCTCCGGGCTCAGGTCTTCGGCCAGCAGGAGCTTCAGCCAGTCGAGCACTTCCGAGGTCGAGGGCTTCTTCTTCAGCCCGGCCTGGTCGCGGATCTCGTAGAACCGGGTCAGCGCCGTGGTCAGCAGACGCGGCTTGATGCCGGGGTGATGCACCTCGACGATGGCTTTCATCGTCTCCATGTCGGGGAAGCGGATATAGTGGAAGAAGCAGCGGCGCAGGAAGGCGTCGGGCAGTTCCTTTTCGTTGTTCGAGGTGATGATCACCACCGGGCGGTGGGTGGCGCGCACGGTCTCGCCGGTCTCGTAGACGTGAAATTCCATCCGGTCGAGTTCCTGAAGCAGATCGTTGGGAAACTCGATATCGGCCTTGTCGATCTCGTCGATCAGCAGCACCACCTTCCTGTCCGCGGCGAAAGCTTCCCAGAGCTTGCCGCGGCGGATGTAATTGGCCACGTCGTGAACGCGTTCGTCGCCGAGCTGGCTGTCGCGCAGCCGGCTCACGGCGTCGTATTCGTAAAGCCCCTGCTGGGCGCGGGTGGTGGATTTGATATGCCATTCGATCAGATCGAGCCCCAGCGAGGCGGCGACCTGGCGGGCCAGCTCGGTCTTGCCGGTGCCGGGCTCGCCCTTGACCAGCAGCGGCCGTTCCAGCGTGACCGCGGCATTGACCGCAACCCGCAGGTCATCGGTGGCGATATAGCTCTCTGTGCCGTCGAAACGCATGTGGCGCCCTCCCTCTGGTCCGCCCTTGGTAGGAGCGGTGGCGGGGCTTGTCCAGCCGGTGGCGGGCCGGTGGCGGGCCACCGCGGCGGTCCGGCGGTGCATCGGGCGGCGCATTGGATAGTGACAACCCACAACCGGTCGTTTAAAGCGGCGCGCAGGAGGTAGGCCGGATGGTTGATTTTGCAAAACAAGACGGCGCCGGCGAGCACAAGGAGCCTGGGATGAAAGCCGAAGTCTTCCTGCCCGAGGACTATGTTCCCGCGGAGGCGGAACCCTTCATGAACGAGCGGCAGCTTGAGTATTTCCGCCGCAAGCTGCTCGCCTGGAAGGCGGAATTGCTGGACGATTCGAAACACACGATCGAGGGGTTGCAGGATTCGAGCCGCAACATTCCCGATCTCGCCGACCGCGCGTCGGAGGAGACCGACCGCGCGCTCGAGCTGCGCACCCGCGACCGCCAGCGCAAGCTTGTGATCAAGATCGAAGAGGCACTGCGGCGGATCGACAAGGGCGAGTTCGGCTATTGCGAGGCGACCGGCGAGCCGATCTCGCTGAAGCGTCTTCAGGCGCGGCCGATCGCGACGCTGAGCCTTGAGGCGCAGGAACGTCACGAGCGGCGCGAAAAGGTGCATCGCGACGATTGACCGGCCCCGGTCGGGCGGCGGGCGGCGGGCGGCAGTTCCGGCCGCTGGCAGGCATTCGGCACCGGGGCGGGCGCGTCCCGGTGTCTTGTTTTGGAGGGCGTTGACAGCCATGAAGGGGATACGGGTCGGAGAGGAAATCACCGTTCTGGGCGGCGGGATCGGCGGTCTGGCGGCGGCGACGGCGCTGGCGTTGCGCGGGGGGCGGGTGACGGTGCTGGAGCAGGCCAGCGAAATTGGCGAAATCGGCGCGGGGGTGCAGGTTTCGCCGAACGGTTTCGCCGTGCTCGACGCCCTCGGCCTTGCCGAGACCGCCCGGGCCCGGGGAATGCACTCGCGCGGGGTCCGGCTGGTCGACGGGCTTACCGGGCGCGACGTGGTGCGGATGAACCTCGCCGGGCGGCGGCCGGGCAGGGATTTCCTGCTGTTTCACCGCGCCGACCTGATCGACATGCTGCTCAGCCGCGCCGTCGGGCTCGGGGTCGAGGTCGAGACCGGGGTGCGGGTCACAGGGGTCGCGCTGGATGAAACGGGCGTGACACTGGAGACCGAGGGCGGGCCGACGCGGCACGCCCCCTTCGTGGTCGGCGCCGACGGGTTGCATTCGCGCCTGCGTACCGCGTTCAACGGGGCGCGCAAACCGTTTTTCACCGGCCAGGTGGCCTGGCGGGCACTGGTTCCGGCACAGGGCGACGAGCCGGTGGAGGCGACCGTCTGGATGGGGCCAAGGCGGCATATGGTCAGCTATCCGCTGCGCCATGGCGAGCTTGTCAATGTCGTCGCCGTGGAGGAGCGCGCGGGCTGGCCCGATGAAGCCGCCGAAGGCTGGCACCACCCCGACGACCCCGCCAATCTGCGCGCCGCCTTCGCCGGTTTCGCAAACGCCCCGAAAGCGCTGATCGACCGGGTCGAAGAGGTGAATCTGTGGGGCCTTTTCCGCCACCCGGTAGCGGACCGCTGGCACAAGGGCAGGGCGGTGATCCTGGGCGACGCCGCCCATCCGACGCTGCCCTTCATGGCACAGGGGGCGATGATGGCGCTGGAAGATGCCTGGGTGCTGGCGGATTCGCTGAGCCTCGGCGGCCTCGATGAAGGCCCCGCGCTCTACCAGGCCCGCCGCCGGACCCGGGTTGTCCGGGTGATCGGGGAGGCCAACAAGAACGCGCGCAACTATCATCATGCCAACCTGCTGGCCCGGGCCGTGGGCTTCGGGGCGCTGAGAGTGATCGGCGGCGCACGCCCGGAAGCGTTGCTGCGCCGCTATGACTGGATCTACGACCGCGACGTAACCCGGGACTGACCCCGAGGCGCCGGGGCGCGGGGCTTCAGGACGCAGGCAGCGCGGATCCGCAGGCGGGATGTCCCAGGGCGCGGCGCCGCCCCTGGAGCCACCCGTGTGCTTGAGCACACGGGCGCGCACTGCCCTGTTGTCTGCGCCTGTCCGAAGCCGGGAAACCGGCGCCCGGGTTGGTGCGGGGCTTGTTCTGCGCGGGGTGGGCTTTGAACCGGCTGCTGCTATTCCATTAGTCCGGAATTCCGGACTAATGGAATCCCGGATTATCGCCCTGTTTTCAGGCGCTTGACCGGGGCGGGAACCGGTTGGTGCGCATGTCCGAAGCCGGGAAGCCGACGCCTTGGTTGGCGCGTGGCTCTATCCCGCGAGCCTGCCCGCGAAGGCCGCCAGCCGGGTCAGAGCGTCGGCGAGCACCGCATCGTCGACCGTCAGAGCCACCCGCACATGGCCCGCGGCGGCGGTGCCGAAGCTTTCGCCGGGCATTACCGCGATATGCGCCTCCTCCAGCAGCCGGAGCGCGAAATCCTGCCCCGAGAGCCCGGTGGCGCGGATGTCGAGCAGCAGATACATCGCGCCCTGGGCGGGGATCGGGCGCACCGGGTCTTGCCCCGCCAGCACCCCGAGCGCCAGTGCCCGGCGACGGCGGAAGGGGGCGGCGATCTCCGATTCGAGCAACGCGCCCCGGTCCAGGGCAAAACGCGCGGCCTCCTGGATGAACCCCGGCAGCCCGTAGGTGGTATGGACCGCGAAATTGATCACCTGTCCGATCACCTCTTCCGGGCCTGCGATCCAGCCCACCCGGCTGCCGGTCATGGCATAGGCTTTCGACATCGACCCCACCACCAGCGTGCGCGCTGCGAGCGCCGGGAGCGCGCGCGGGCTGAGGTGCTCCCCCTCCCAGATCATGCTGTCATAGACCTCGTCCGAGATCAGCCAGAGGCCGTTTTCGACGCAGACGGTGCCGATTTCCTCCAGCGTGTCGCGCGAATAAACCGCGCCGGTGGGGTTGTTGGGCGTATTGATCAGCAGGCTGCGCGCGTCATGGGCGCGGGCGGCAGCGGCGATGGCGGCGGCGCGGGGACGAAAGCCCTCTTCGGCGGGCGCCGTCACCGCCACCGGCACCCCGCCGGTGGCGCGGATGGTGCCGGGATAGGTGGCATAGAACGGGTCGATGAACAGCCCCGTCTGACCCGGGTCGAGCACCGCCGCATGGGCGGCAAACAGCGCTGCCTGGCCTCCGGCAGTGATGAACACGTTTTCCGGCCCGGTGGCGACGCCGCTGCGCGCGGCAAGCCGCGCGGCCACGGCGGCGCGCAGGCCCGGGTCTCCGGCGATCGCGGTATAGCCGGTGTAACCGGCGCGGGCGGAAGCGGTCATCGCGTCGAGGATCTGCCCGGGCGTCCTGAAATCGTGCTCGCCGATGGTGAGGTCGACCACCGTCTCGCCCCGGGCGATCATCTCGCGGGCGGCGGAGAACACCGCCCAGGCATCGCCCCCGCCCGACAGCGCCCGCAGACGGTTCGACAGCTTGAGGGGGCTTTCGGGGGTGGGAGAAGGCATCAGATCGGGCTCCGCTGGCAGACCGCCAGATCGGCGGCACCTCCCCCATATCGCGGGGGCGGCCCGGGCGCACCCCCAGGAATTTGCGCCCCGCCCCTTTCCAATCCTCCGCCGCCATGAGATAGGGAGGCGCCAAACGAAAGCTCCAAAGGAGGGTCCCCCATGGAGATTCGCGAGGCGCTCACCTTCGACGATGTCCTGCTGCTTTCCCGCTGCTGGCGGCGGCGATGGATACGGTGACCGAGGCGCGCATGGCGATCGCCATGGCGCAGGCGGGTGGCATCGGGGTGATCCACAAGAATCTCGACGTGGAAACCCAGGCCCGCGAGGTGCGCCGGGTGAAGCGTTTCGAGAGCGGCATCGTCTACAACCCGGTGACGCTCACCCCCGACCAGACGCTGGCCGATGCCAAGGCGCTGATCGAGCGCTACCATTTCACGGGTTTCCCGGTGGTCGACGATACCGGCTTCGTGGTGGGGATTGTCACCAACCGCGACATGCGCTTCGCCACGTCTGACGACACCCCGGTCTCGGCGATGATGACCGCCGACAACCTCGCCATGCTCACCGAACCCGCCGATCTCGAGGAGGCCAAGAGCATGATGCGGGCGCGGCGGATCGAGAAGCTGCTGGTCACCGATGGCGCCGGCAAGCTCACCGGGCTGCTGACGCTGAAAGACACCGAACAGGCGGTGCTGAACCCGACCGCCTGCAAGGATCCGCTCGGGCGGCTTCGGGTGGCGGCGGCGACCTCGGTGGGGGATGCGGGCTTTGCGCGCACCGAAGCGCTGATCGCTGCCGGTGTCGACATCGTGGTGATCGACACCGCACATGGCCATTCGAAGGGTGTGCTGGAGGCCGTGGAGCGGGTGAAGAAGGACGCAGGCGAAGTGCAGGTGATCGCGGGCAATGTGGCCACCGCCGAGGCCACCCGGGCGCTGATCGGCGCAGGCGCCGACGCGGTCAAGGTCGGCATCGGCCCGGGCTCGATCTGCACCACCCGGATGGTGGCCGGCGTCGGCGTGCCGCAGCTCACCGCGATCATGGATTGCGCGGGCGCGGCCGGTGACGTGCCGGTGATCGCCGACGGCGGCATCAAGTTTTCCGGCGATTTCGCCAAGGCGATCGCCGCCGGGGCCTCGGCGGCGATGGTCGGCTCGATGATCGCCGGCACCGACGAAAGCCCGGGCGAGGTGATCCTCTATCAGGGCCGGTCGTTCAAGTCCTACCGCGGCATGGGCTCCCTCGGCGCCATGGCCCGCGGCTCCGCCGACCGCTATTTCCAGAAGGACGCCGCCTCCGACAAGCTGGTGCCCGAGGGTATCGAGGGGCGGGTGCCCTACAAGGGGCCGGTGGCGACGGTGATCCACCAGATGGTTGGCGGCCTGCGCGCGGCGATGGGCTACACCGGCAACGCCACCGTGGCGGAGATGAACCGCGGCGCCCGTTTCGTGAAGATCACCGGGGCGGGGCTGAAGGAGAGCCACGTGCATGACGTGCAGATCACCCGCGAGTCGCCGAATTACCGGGTCATGTAAGGAAATGAACGGCTTGTGCGGCGTTCTTGAAGTGGTGCCATGACCCCGGCCGCCCGTGTGGCCGCCGCCATCGAGCTGCTGGACGGCTGGCTTTCCGGCGCGCCGGCCGAGAAGCTCCTGACCACCTGGGGGCGGCAGCACCGCTTTGCGGGCTCGAAGGATCGCGCCGCGATCCGCGATCATGTCTGGCAGGCGATCCGCTGTCGCCGCAGCTTCGCCGCCCTCGGTGGCGCAGAGACCGGGCGCGGGCTGATGCTCGGCGCCCTGCGGGCGGCGGGCGAAGACCCGGGCATGGTGTTCACCGGTGCAGGCCATGCGCCGGCGCCGCTGACGCCAGAGGAGGCCACACGCGGCGCCCCGCCCACAGGCAATGCCGCGCTCGATTGCCCCGACTGGCTGGCCCCTGCGCTTGAAGCCAGCCTCGGGGAGGCGTTCGCGCCGGTGATGCAGGCGTTGCGGCATCGCGCGCCGGTGTTTCTGCGGGTGAACCGCGCCCGCATCAGCCGCGATGCGGCGCTTGCGGCGCTGGCCGGGGAGGGGATCGAGGCCCGTGCGCATCCGCTGGCCTCCACCGCGCTTGAAGTGGTGGCGGGCGCGCGCCGGGTTCAGGGCTCCCGCGCCTTCCGCAGCGGTCTGGTGGAGCTTCAGGACGCCGCCAGTCAGGCGGTGGCCGAGGCGGTTGCCGCGGCGTCCGGCCTGCGTCCTGGCGTCCGGCTGCTCGACCATTGCGCCGGGGGCGGCGGCAAGGCGCTGGCGCTGGCGGCAACCGGGGCCGGGGTCTTCGCCCACGACATCGACGCCGCCCGTATGCGCGATCTTCCGGCGCGGGCAAAAAGGGCGGGTGTGGCTGTCAGGATCCTCGCGCCGGGCGCGGCGCGGGCGTCGGCGCCCTATGATCTCGTCTTCGCCGACGCCCCCTGTTCCGGTTCCGGTGCCTGGCGCCGCTCTCCGGAGGGAAAGTGGCGCCTCACCCCCCGGAAACTGGATGAACTTCGTGCTGTACAGGCCGGAATTCTCGATGAAATTCACGCGATGGTCGCGCCTCGTGGCCGGCTTGCCTACGCCACCTGTAGCCTGCTCGACGCGGAGAATGGCGCGCAGGTCGCGGGTTTCCTCGCGCGCCACCGGCAGTGGCATCTGACGCAGGAGCGCCGCTTCACCCCGCTTGATGGCGGCGACGGCTTTTATGTCGCGGTTATGGCGCGCTCCTGAGGTGCACTTGACGCGGGAGCGCGTGGTTGATCTAACAACCCGGTGTTGAGGTGGCGGCGCCCGGCCAGGCGGATTAATCGGGCGTTAACTGTTTTCACGCCCTAATCACCGGGAACCGAATCAGGATCGAGGATTTCGTGGCGCATCCGGCCCTATCTCCACGACCAATCACCCTTGCGGCGCTCGACCTTGCGCCGCGGGCGATCTGGCTCATTCTGGTCGGCGTCGTGCTGCTCGCCGGGGCTCTGCTTGCCCCGGGCCCGACGCTTGCAATCATGCTGGTTGTTCCGGGCATGGTGTTTTTCATTCTCGCGGCGCTGGTCCTGGTGCTGGCGTTTGTCCACAGCCGGGCCGAGGCCAGGTTTTACGACACGATCGCCGAATTCGTGGCCAATGACGCCGCCGTTTCCATCACCGCCGACCGCGACGGGGTGATCGGCTACATCAATGTCGCCGGGCGCAGACGGTTTGGTGCGGTCGGGGGTGAAACCCTGGTCTCGGTGCTGGGCGACATGTTCGCCTCTCCCGCTTCGGTGCTCTACCGGCTGCAGAACAAGGCGCTGGCGACCGGCGCGGCGCATGAGGATGTGGTGCTGAAACATGGCCACATGCGGCTCTCGGTGCACCGGGTCGGCACCGGCGGGTTTCTCTGGCGGCTGGAAGAGATCAAGGGGCTCTGCCCGGCGGACGGAAGCTGCGAACAGCTGTCGCTGCCGATGATGAGCGTTTCCGAATCCGGGACGATTTTGTCGATGAACGAGGCGCTTCGGCGCAAGATCGGCAGCCACGAGACCAGGCTCGACCGGGTGTTTGCCGATCTGCCGCTGCGCCCGGGCGAGGTGCATTATCTCGCGGGGCCCAGTGGCGGCGAAGGGGGCGGCGAAGCTGTGCTGGTGGTGGAAACCGGGCTTTCCGGGGGGCGGCGCGAGCTCTGTCTCCTGCCCTCGTCCGGACAGAACCGCGTTGCCCCCGGCGAATGGGGCGCGGTCGACTGTCTGCCGGTGCCGCTCCTGCGGCTTGACCCTGCGGGCCGGGTGACAATGGCCAATCAGCGGGCGCGAAAGCTGCTGAAGACCGATGCCGCCGTCGGTCAGCACCTTTGCGACCTTGTGGAAGACCTTGGCCGCCCGGTTTCGGACTGGCTGCGCGAGGCCTGGCAAGGGCGTAACCTCGGCCGCACCGAAACCCTGCGCACCTCCGGCCCCGATGAGCGCTACGTCCAGATCACCCTTGAGCAATACGAAGACGAGTCCGGTCTGTCGCTGGTTGCGGTGCTGAACGATGCGACCGAACTCCGGACGATCCAGAGCCAGATGGCCCAGAGCCAGAAAATGCAGCTGATCGGCCAGCTGGCGGGGGGCGTCGCGCATGATTTCAACAACCTGCTGACCGCGATTTCGGGCCATTGCGACCTTTTGCTGCTCAAGCGCACTGCCGAAGACCCGGACTTTGCCGATCTCAGCCAGATCGCCCAGAATGCCAACCGCGCGGCGGCGGTCGTCAACCAGTTGCTCGGTTTCTCGCGCAAGCAACGGCTCCACCCCGAAACCCTCGATCTCGCCGACACGATCGGCGATCTGACCCATCTGCTGGGCCGGCTGGTGGGCGAACGGGTCCGGCTCGATCTGGAGGTGGATCCGAAAACCCGCCAGATCCGCGCCGACAAGTTCCAGCTCGAACAGGTTCTGACCAATCTCGTGGTCAACGCCCGCGACGCGATGCTGCCCGACGGCGGCCGCATCCGGCTGCAACTGGGCAATCTTCGCCTCGACCAGCCGCTTGAGCGCGACCGTGCCACGGTTCCGTCCGGTGATTACGTGATCATCCGGGTGATCGACGAAGGCATCGGCATGTCGGCCGGGACGGTTTCGAAGATCTTCGAACCGTTCTTTTCCACCAAGGGCACCAAAGGCACGGGGCTTGGCCTGGCGATGGCCTATGGCATCGTCAAGCAATCCGGCGGGTTCATATTCGTCGATTCGGTCGAAGGGGCGGGTACGACCTTTTCGCTCTACTTCCCGGTTTTCCGCGAGGTTCCGATGGCCAGGCCGGGAGCGGAACCGGCGTCCGCGCCCGCGGCGGAACAGGTGCATTTTGCCGCACAAGGGGCCGCGCCCGGCCCGGCGGTGCCCCGTCTGCCTTGTCCCGCCGTGCCCCGGGCTGACGGTCCGGCCTGCGACGGCGGCGTCGTGCTGCTGGTCGAGGACGAGGCACCGGTGCGGGCCTTCGCCTCGCGCGCCTTGCGGCTCAAGGGGTTTGACGTGCTCGAAGCCGACAGTGCGGAGGCGGCGCTGAAGATCCTCGAAGATCCTGAACTCGAGGTGGACATTTTCGTCACCGATGTGATCATGCCGGGCATGGACGGGCCGACATGGGTGGCCGAGGCGCTCAAGGACCGGCCGGGCGTGAAAGTGGTGTTCATGTCGGGCTATGCGGAGGATTCCATTGCTGAACACCAGGCGCGGATTCCCAACTCGACCTTCCTGCAAAAGCCCTTCTCGCTCACCGATCTGACCGGCACGGTCGCCGGACAGCTTGCCGGAACCGGCGTGCCGGTTCAGCTTCCGGCTGCGGTCTGACCAGCGATGAACCCCGGAAAGGACGTGGCGCTTTAACCGGGCGTTAACCATGTTCACAGAGGATGGTTCCGAACAATTCGACTTGAATTGTTCTCATTTTGTACGCAAAACGGAAACGTGAACAAGAGGCGAACACGACGGGGCTGCGCCGGGCAATGGACGCTGAGCCGCGGGTGTGGAATAAGGAAGCGAACAATGGCAACGGCAGAGCTTTTCGACATGGACAAGAAGCGCAGCAGCGACAAGCAGAAGGCCCTCGATTCGGCCCTCGCACAGATCGAACGGCAGTTCGGCAAGGGCTCGATCATGCGGCTCGGCGCCGACAACCCGGTGGCCGAGATCGAGGCGACCTCGACCGGCTCGCTCGGCCTCGACATCGCGCTCGGCATCGGCGGCCTGCCCAAGGGGCGGATCATCGAGATCTACGGGCCGGAAAGCTCGGGCAAGACCACGCTCACGCTGCATTGCGTGGCCGAAGAGCAGAAGAAAGGCGGCGTCTGCGCCTTTGTCGACGCCGAACACGCGCTCGACCCGATGTATGCGAAGAAGCTCGGCATCGACCTCGACGAATTGCTGATCTCGCAGCCCGATACCGGTGAACAGGCGCTGGAAATCGTCGACACCCTGGTGCGCTCGGGCGCGGTCAGCATGGTGGTGGTCGATTCGGTCGCCGCGCTCACCCCGAAATCCGAACTCGAAGGCGACATGGGCGACAGCTCCGTCGGCGTCCAGGCCCGCCTCATGAGCCAGGCGATGCGCAAACTCACCGCCTCGATCTCGCGGTCGAACTGCATGGTGATCTTCATCAACCAGATCCGCATGAAGATCGGGGTGATGTTCGGCAGCCCGGAAACCACCTCCGGCGGTAACGCGCTGAAATTCTACTCCTCCGTCCGCCTCGACATCCGCCGCATTGGCGCGATCAAGGACCGCGACGAGGTGGTCGGCAACGCGACCCGGGTGAAGGTGGTGAAAAACAAGGTGGCGCCGCCGTTCAAACAGGTCGAATTCGACATCATGTATGGCGAAGGCATCTCGAAAATGGGCGAGTTGCTTGACCTCGGGGTCAAGGCGGGCGTGGTCGAGAAGTCGGGCGCCTGGTTCTCCTATGGCGATGAACGCATCGGCCAGGGCCGCGAGAATGCCAAGAATTTCCTGCGCGAAAACCCCCGCATGGCGCTCGAGATCGAAGACAAGATCCGTGCCGCCCACGGGCTCGATTTCGACATGGACCGGAACGACCCGGACAAGGACGACGACGCTCTGGTGGAGGGCTGAGCCCGCGCGGGGGCAAGACATGCGGGCGGCCGGGAAGCGCTCCCGCTTCCGGGGGATGCTTCTCGCCCGCGCGAACGGGTGACCGGGGCGATGGGCATGACCGCCGGACCGCCGGGGGATGCGCCTGACCGCGCGGCGCTGTCGGTGGAATCCGGGCTGCGTGAGGCCGCTGCCCGGGGCGGGGCGAAACGGCTTCGCTGTGCCATGGATGCCCCGGCCGGTGAGCGGCCGGGGCAGGGTCCGCGCGCGCTACGCCTTGCCCTTGAGGTCGTTATACATCTCGAAGGCCTTTTGCGGCGTTTCGAGTTCATGCACCACTTTCGACACCGCCTGAATCATCGCCACCGGATCTTCGGCCTGGAAGATGTTGCGGCCCATATCGACGCCGGAGGCGCCCTGGTCGATGGCCCGGTAGGCCATGTCGAGCGCGTCGAGCTCCGGCAGTTTCTTGCCGCCGGCGATGACGATCGGCACCGGGCAACCGGCTGTGACCCGTTCGAACCCCTCCTCGACGAAATAGGTCTTGACGTAGTGCGCGCCGATCTCGGCCGCGATCCGGCTGGCGAGGCCGAAATAGCGGGCGTCGCGCGCCATGTCCTTGCCGACGCCGGTGACCGCAAGCGTCGGCAGGCCGTAGCGCATGCCGCCGTCGATCAGCCGGATCACGTTCTTGATCGACTGGTGCTGGAAGTCGGACCCGATATAGACCTGCGCGGCCATTGCCACCGCGTTCATCCGCAGCCCGTCCTCGATGCTGACCGCGACCGTCTCTTCGGAGAGGTCGCCAAGGATCGAGTTGCCGCCGGAGGCGCGCAGCACCAGCGGTTTCTGCGTGGTCGGCGGGATCGAGGAGCGCATCGCCCCGCGGGTGCCCATCAGCACGTCGGCATATTCGGCGAGCGGCGCGATATGGAGGTCGATGCGTTCGAGCCCGGTGGTGGGCCCCTGGAAATAGCCGTGGTCGAAGGCGAGCATCACCGTGCGCCCGGTCTTCGGGTTGAAGATGCGGCTCAGCCGGTTTTTCATGCCCCAGTCGAGATGGGCGCTGCCCTTGAGGAAGAAGCCCGATGTGTCAGCGGGCTGGTTCAGTCCGAAGTCTTTCCCGTCCTTGATGTCGTCCAGATCGGCCATGTGCTGTCCTTTGCAGTACTGTCGTTTGAGGCTGCCGTTTGAGGCGGTTGCGGCCGGTGCTGACGCGCAGCACCGGCCCTTGGTTGTCATGAACCCGCCGCGCGGGAGCGGGCGCGGCGGGCCGGTGCGCAACTCCGGTCAGAAATCGAAGTTGTCGATGTTTTCCGCGGTGAACACGGTGCGTTCGGGGAGCAGGATGATGCCGTTGTTGTCGGCCTCGTAATCATAGCCCTGAACCGCGTTTTCCGAGACCGTGACGCTGCCCACGCCCGGCACCTCGATCACGTCGCCCTTGTTCCAGACCGCGCCCTTGACCAGCTCGTTGGCGATGAACACCGACAGCTTGCCCTGCATCACCACGTCCCACAGGCCGAACTGGTTGACGGTGCCGGACTTCACATATTGGCGCATGGTGTTCGGCGTCGAGAAGCCGGTGACGATGATCTTGCCGGCAAGCCCGAGGTTTTCAGCCGCCTGCGCCGAGCCCGGCAGGGCGTTGGCGTCGGGGCAGATGATGGCGTCAAGATCGGGGTAGGTCTGGAACAGCGCGGTCGGCACCTGCACCGCCTTCTGGGCGTCCTGGTTGGAGAACTCGGTGGCGACGATTTCCCAGCTCGGATATTCCTCGGCGATCACCGCCTTGGCGACTTCGGCCCACTGGTTCTGGTCGGTCACGGTGGGCGAGGAATAGTGGAACGCCACTTTCTGCGGCGCGGCCGGGTCTTCCATCTGGTCGGCGGCCATGGTCACCAGCAGACGGCCGAGCTGTTCCGGGGTGCCCTGGTTGATGTAGTAGCTGCGGCATTCGGGGTTCACGTCCGAATCCCAGGTCAGCACCTTCACGCCCTTTTCCTCGGCGCGCTTCAGCGCTTGGCACAGGCCTTCCGGCGAGAGCGAGGAGATCGCGATCGCGTCATAGCCCTGGTTGACGAAGTTGTTGATGAACTCGACCTGACCCGAGACCGACGCCTCGGAGGGGCCGTCATATTTCACGTCGATGCCGAGCTGTTCGCCCATGGCCATGGCGCCGGCGCCGCCGGATTCGAAGAAGCCGACCCCGGTGAGTTTCGGGATAAAGGCAATCTTGGCGCCGTCCGCCATCGCCATGCCGGCGGCGAGGCCGATCGACAGCGCGCTGGCGATCCCGAGGGCTTTGGTTGCAAGTTTCATTCTGGTTCCTCCTGTTGCGATCCGGAAAACAAGGCCGAAGTCCGGTCTTCGGAGGCGGGGGAGCGCTGGCTCACCCGCCGTCATGAACAGCCATACGTTCGGTTTCATAGGCCGCGCGGTTGGCGCGCCTTGTGTTGAGCACCCCCATGCCGATCTTCAGCGCCACAGAGCCGATCAGCAGGATGCCGACGATCACCGGCACCACGTCGGAGGTGATGCCGAGCGCCAGCAGGCCTTGACGCAGGAAGCCCAGCACCAGACCGGCGAGGAAGGTGCCGAGCACCGAGCCCTGACCGCCGTAGATCGACGAGCCGCCGAGCACCACCGCGGTGATGATGTTGAGCAACGCCTCGGCGCCGAGATCGGAGCGCGCGGATGTGAAATAGGCGGTGAGCACCAGCCCGGCGACCGCGGCGGTGAAGCCGTTGAGCGCATAGACCGTGACCAGCGTGCGCCGCACCGGCACGCCGGTGAAGCGGGCCACGTCTTCGCTGACGCCGATCAGCGTCAGGAAGCGGCCAAACCGGGTGCGGGTCATCAGGTAGCTCGCGACGATGGCGATCACCACGGTGATGATGAAGGGCATCGGCACCCAGCCGATCCCGCCCGAGCCGATCCAGGTGAAGCTCTTCGGCAAGCCCCCGATGCCCTCGTATTGATAGGCCTCGAAGCCGCCGGAGCCACCGGAGGTAAAGCCCAGCGTGTCGAGCAGCGTCGGCAGGCCGGTGGCGATGCCGGAATAGAGAAACAGCATCGCGAGGGTGACGACCAACGGGTTGATGTCGGTGTGCGCGATCACGCTGCCGTTGAAGGCCCCGGCGCCGAGGCCCACCGCGAGCGCCACCGCTACCGCAAGGCCGATCGGCACCCCGGCCACATACATGAGCCCGAGCACGATCGAGGCCAGCCCCATGATCGACACGCCGGAAATGTCCATGCCGCCGGTCATGATCACCAGCGTCAGCCCGACCGCGGCGATGATCACATGGACGAAATCCGAGGTCGAGAACAGCAGGTTCTCGATGTTGAGGAAGGCCGGGTTGATCAGTCCGAGCACCACCAGTTCCACCACCAGCACGATGGCCAGCATGAATTCCCAGGTCTTGACGAAATTGGTGAGTTTCATGACGCCGCCTCCGGGGTGCGGGTTTCATCCTGTTCAAGCTCGGACCGGCGCATCTCGGCGGCGCGGGCGGCCAGCCTGCGGTTGCGCACGGTGCGCCGGATCAGGAAGTCGAACACCACCACGGCGAGCAGCACGAAACCGGCCACCGCGTTGTTCCATGACATCACCGCCGACCAGATCGACCCGGTGCCGCCCATCAGGCTGACCCCGCCCAGCACCACCGCGGCGATGGCCTTGAGCTCGTCGCCATTGCCGGTCGACATCGGCACGAAGCCGATCTGCCCGACGAAGACGATCGCCGCCGCGCCCGCAAAGGCGCCGGCCAGCGAAAACGCCCAGAACCGGGTCATGCGCACGTCGATCCCCAGTAGAAAGGCGCCATCGGCATTGTCGCCGACCGCGTAGAAATAGCGCACCCGCTTCAGCCGCGACAGCAGGAAGGCGACCACAAGCACCACCACCACCATCAGCCAGACCATCAGCGGCACGCCGAGATAGCGGGTGACGGCGAAGGACTTGATGTTCTGCGGGATCGATTCGATCCAGCCACCGCCGGTGAGCACCCGCATCAGCCCGCGATAGGCCCCGAGGGTGCCGAGCGTCATGATGATCGGCGGGATGCCGACAAAGGCCACCCCGAAGCCGTTGATCATGCCCGCCACCAGCCCGGTGGCCAGCGCCGCCAGCATCGACAGCGGCAGCGGAATGCCGGCGTTGAGGGCAAAGCCGAAAATCACCGCTGCCAGCCCGGCGGTCGCACCGACCGAGACGTCAATGCCCCGGGTCAGCACCACGAACATCTGCCCGATCGCCAGCAGCATCAGGAACAGAGACGCGTTGGCGATTTCGATCAGCGCGATCGGGTCGCGCACCGTCTCGTTGACTGTCGCCACATAGAGGAGCATTGCCACCAGCAGCACCAGCACGAGAAATTCGCGGGATTTCAGGATCCGCATCATGCCGTCACCTCGTGATCTGCGCCGTTTCCGGCCCCGTTCCGCACCCCGTCCTGCACCCGGCTCCGCGCGCCCTCATGGCTGTCGAAGATCGCCGCCGAAATCTGTTCGACCGATCTGACATGCGCCGGCAGCTCCACCAGCGTGCCGCGTTTCATCACCATGATCCGGTCGCTCACCTCGGCGATCTCGCCGACCTCCGACGAGATCACCACCACGCCCACGCCATCGGCGGTCAGGCTGCGGATGATCCGGTAGACGTCCTGACGCGCATGGGCGTCGATGCCGCGGGTGGGCTCGTCGAGGATCACCACCCTTGGCGCGGGGGCGAGGGTCTTGGCGAGCACGATCTTCTGCTGGTTGCCGCCCGAAAGCGTGCGGGCATATTGCATCGCCGAGGCGAGCTTGATCCGGAGTCGCTCGACGAAACCGCCCGCAAGCTCGCGCTCCTGCGCCTCGCTCATGAAGCGCGACCGGCCGAGCGCCATCAGGCTGGCCGAAATCGTATGCGCCGAGGGCAGATCGAGGAAGATCCCGTGGGCATGCCGGTCTTCGGGCACATAGGAGAGCCCCATGCTCTGACAGATCTGCGGCGAACGCTTCGGCGCCGGGCTGCCGTCGATCACCACCTCACCGGTGGCCCCGGTGTCGATGCCGAACACCGCCTGGGCAAGCTCGGTGCGTCCGGCACCGACCACCCCGGAGATGCCCACCACCTCGCCCGGGTAGACCTCGAAACTGACATCGCGGAACACCAGCGACGACAGGCCGCGCACCTCCAGCACCGGTTTCGCCCCGGCATCGCGCGGGCGCGCGGCGCGTTCCTCGGGCGCCGGCGCGGTGAAATCGGCCGGCAGCATCGCCTCTACCAGCGCTTCGGTGGTGAGCGTATCGGTGCCGGCTTCGAGCACGAAATGGCCGTCGCGCAACACGCTCACCCGGTCCGACAATTCGATCACCTCGTCGAGCCGGTGCGAAATGAACAATATGCCGATGCCGCGCGCGGTCAGCGCCCGCATCTGCCGGGCAAGGCTCGCCACCTCGCGGCGGGTGAGCGAGGAGGTCGGCTCGTCGAGGATCAGCACCTTCGCGTTGCGCAACAGCCCGCGCACGATCTCGACCAGCTGCTGGTTGGCAATCGAGAGCTCGCCGCCGGGGGTGGCGAAATCCGTCGCCAGCCCGATCTCCTCCGCGATCTCCCGGGCGCGGCGGGCGTTGTCGGCCGGGTCGCCCGCCAGACCGAGCAGCAGGTTTTCACGCACCGACAGGTTGGGGAAGATCTGCGGCTCCTGCGGCACCATGTAGATGCCTTTCGCATGGGCCTCGGAGGGGCGGCTGTAGCTCTGCGCCTCGCCCGATACCTCGATGTGGATGTCGAAGTCGATCCCGCGCAGCACGGTGACGCTTTCGAACACTTTCCAGATCCCGCGCAGGGCGACGAGAGGGGTGTCAGAGGGGGTGCGGGGGGTATCGTCAGCCATGTGCTGTCTCCGCTGCGGCCTGAGAAGGGGCATTGGCGGGGGCCCGGTCCGCCCAGACCCGCGCGAGCGCGCCGAACGCGGCCCCGGGGTCTTCCGCCCGGAAAATGGCGCTGCCGGACACGACCATGTCGGGCCCGCTGCGCACCGCGCTCTCGATGGTGGCGGCGGTGACCCCGCCGTCGATGGCAAACAAAGGCCGCGCCGGGGCGAGCATCTTGCGCAAGGCCTCCAGCCGCTCACCGGCGCTGTCGAGATCCGGCGCTGCCCCGTCGCGCGGGTCGAGCGCCAGCAGGGTGATGCAGTCGGGCAGCGGATCGAGCAGCGGCGCGAGACTGCCCACGGGGGTGGCGGGCATCACCGCCAGACCGGCGAGGATCGGCCGCGCGAGCCGGTCAGAGGCCGCCCGGACCGCCGCCAGCGCGGCACCGGCGCCGGGCGCCTCGGCATGGACGGTGATGAGATCCGCCCCCGCATCGGCAAAGCTGTCCACGTGCGCCGCCGGGTCGGCCACCATCAGGTGAACATCGCGCAGCATGCCACCCCCGAGCGCCGCGACAAAGCCGGGCCCGCCGGTGATCTGCGGCACGAAAACCCCGTCCATGATGTCGAAATGCACGATCCCGGCCGGCCACGCGGCCATCGCCGCCACGGTCTCGCCGAGCCGATCGAGCGGCGCCGCGAACAGGCCGGCGCTGATGCCGCGCGCCCGGCGCCTGAGCGCCTGCCTTGCTGTGTCACGGGCGGGGTCGGCCATGGGTCACTCTCCGCGCAGGGCGGCGTCGTGGTCGGGCATCACCATCCGGTAGAAATCCTTCTCCCGGGTGGCGGTGGTCATCAGATCCTTGAGCCCGGCAACGGTGCGGGCGTAATGCGGTGTCTGCCGGTGGGCCTCCACCGCGGCCTCGTCGGCAAAGGCCTCGTAGATCACGAAATGGTGGTCGTCATCCGGATCCTGGAGCACGTCGAATCGGTAGTTGCCGGGCTCGGCACGGGTGCCGTCGAAATTGTCGCGGAACACCTCGAAAAACTCGGCCCTGCGGCCCGGTTTGATCCTGATATGGACGCATTGAACAAACATTCCATCCTCCAGTAAGGGCCCTCTGCCGGACACGGCGGAGCGATCATTTGCTACAGGAAAAAACTTTTGAACAGCCTTGTCAAGCAAAGCCCACAACAACTTGCCCCCTGCAAGGCCAGTCCCCACAAATGCCGCGTCTATTGACAGGCGAAAGAACAAATGTTCGTATTCACCCGTCCACGCCATGACGGGTGCTTCACCCGTCCATGCCATGACGGGAGCGCGCCAGCCATGCCGCCGGAACAGTTCGATCCCTTCGACCCGGAGACCACCGAACAGATCACCCGTGCCGCGTGGTATTATTACAATGACGGGCTGACCCAGAACCGGATCGCCGAGATCCTCGGCACCTCGCGGATCAAGGTGTCGCGGCTGATCGAGAAGGGGCTCCAGTCGGGGCTGATCGAGCTGCGGATCAACTCGCCCTACAGCGGCTGCCTTGACCTGCAACAGGAGCTGATCGCCGCCTTCGGGCTGGTCGACGCGCGGGTGGTGCCGACGGCGACCGATCTGCCGCCCGCCCCCCGGATCGGCCGCGCCGCGGCGAGCCTGCTGATCCAGAAACTCGAGCCCAACGATCTTTTCGCCATCGGCTGGGGCGAGGCCGCGGCCACCACCATGCGCTATCTCGCGCCGATCCTGCGCCAGCGGGACATGTCGATCGTCAGCCTCACCGGCGGGGTTTCGGCCTATATGGGCACCACCGGCCTCTACGGGCCGCAGTCCAACGCCCATCTGATCCCGACGCCGCTGCGGGTGTCGTCGCCGGACCTCGCCGAGATGCTGCGCGCCGAACCCTATGTGCGCAACCTGCTCGACATGGCGGCAACGGCGCGGTTCGCGCTGATGGGGGTCGGCGCACCCCGGCATTCGGCGACGCTGGCGCGCTACGGCTATTGCTCCGGCGACGAGATCGAACTGTTCCGCCGCCGCGGCGCGGTGGGCGATGTGCTGGGCTATTTCTACGATTGCGAGGGGCGGATCCTCGATCTCGAACTGCACCGCCACGTGGTCGCCCTGCGCCCGGACGATCTGCGCCGGATCCCCAACCTCGCCGCCGCCGCCGCCGGGCCGGAGAAGATCGACGCCATCCTCGGCGCCCTGCGCGGCCGGCTGACCAACATCCTCGTCACCGACGAGGACACCGCCACCGAATTGCTCAGGAGGCTTTGATGAGCACGCATCTTCTCGTTCTCGACGCCGGCACCGGCTCCGGCCGGGCGGTGATCTTCGACCGCGACGGCCGTCAGGTCGGGCTCGGTCAGGAAGAATGGACCCATGCCCCGGAGCCGGGGGTGCCGGGCTCGATGGGGTTCGACGTCGAAAGCGCCTGGGCCCTGCTCAGCCGCTGCATCGCCACCGCGCTCAGGAGCTGCGGGCTGACCGGCGCCGACATCGCCGCGGTTTCGGCCACCTCGATGCGCGAGGGCATCGTGCTCTACGATACCGACGGCCGCGAGCTCTGGGCGGTGGCCAATGTCGACGGCCGCGCGGTCGAGGAGGTCAAGGCGCTGAAGGCGCGCGGGGCCGGTTTCGAGCGCGATTTCTATGCCGTTTCCGGCGAAACCTTCGCCCTCGGCGCCCTGCCCCGGCTGGAATGGGTCAGGGCCCACCGGCCGGAGATCTTCGAGCGGGTGCGCGCGATCTCGATGATCGACGACTGGATCGGCGCCCGGCTCACCGGCGAGATCACGGTGGAACCCACCAATGGGTCGACCAGCGGGCTGATCGACCTCGCCACGCGCGACTGGTCCGACGCCCTGATCGCCCGCGCCGGGCTCGAGCGGTCGTGGTTCCCGCGGGTGGTCGAGCCAGGCACGATCGTCGGCAAGGTCACGCCCGGGGCCGCCGCCGAAACCGGGCTCAGCGTTGGCACGCCCTTTGTGGCCGGTGGCGGCGACGTGCAGATGGGCGCGCTCGGGCTCGGCCTTGTGGGCATGGGCGAAGCCGCGGTGCTCGGCGGCACCTTCTGGCAGCAGGTGGTCAACATCCCCACCGGGCTGGTCGACGAGACCATGCGGCTGCGGGTCAACTCGGCGGCGCTGCCCGGGATGAACCAGGCCGAGGCGATCAGCTTCTTCGTCGGGCTGACCGCGCGCTGGTTCCGCGACGCTTTCTGCCAGGAGGAGATCCGCCGCGCCGCCGAACAGGGGCGCGACGCCTATGAGCTGATGGAAGAGCTGGCGATGCAGGTGCCGGTTGGGGCGCACGGGATCATCCCGGTGTTTTCCGACGCGATGGATTTCGGCCATTGGTATCATGCCGCGCCCTCCTTCCTGAACCTGTCGATCGACCCGGCGATCGCCAACAAGGGCTCGATGTTCCGCGCGATCCAGGAAAACGCGGCGATCGTCGCGGCGGTGAACCTCGCCCGGGTCGAGGCCTTTGCCCGGGTCGACGCCAGCGGGCCGCTGACCCTCGCCGGGGGCGCCGCCAAGGGCCGGCTCTGGCCGCAGATCCTCGCCGATGTCACCGGCCGCGAAATCCGCATCCCCGTGGTGCGCGAAGCCACGGCACTCGGCGCGGCGGCGGCGGCGGCGACCGGGATCGGACAATTCGCGAGCCTCGCCGAGGCGGGCGGACGTTTCGTGGCCTGGGACCGGAAGGTGGAGCCGAACCTCGCCAACAGGCCGGCCTATGACGCGGCGCGGGAGCGCTGGCAGGCGGCCTATGCGGTGCAGAAACAGCTGGCCGATGCCGGGGTGACCACGTCGATGTGGCGCGCACCGGGGGCCTGAGGGGAGCCGGATGCGCTCTCGCGCCAGGCCGGGCGTTTCGGCGGGTTGCGCGGCCGGGGTTTGAGTATTTGAGCCAGGAAAAAGGAGCCGGCTGCGCGTGTTTCCCTGGCGTGGCCGCGCGGCGCCGGGGCTGGATGCGGGCCGGGCCGGGGAGTCCCGGGGGCGTTTCGAAAGCAGTCCGGAACGATGCGGGCCCCGGCGGAGAAAGCCGGGGCCCGCGTCGTTCGCAGGCAGGCCCTGACGGTACCCGCCTGCGAACCCGTACCGGTATGCACACCCTTCCGTCTGGCGCAGAACCAGAAGTTTTCCCGGCAAAGGGCCTGGCAGCAAGGGCGCACACCCCCTGGTGTGTGGTGTGCTGGGGAGCACGCGGGGGGAGGGAACCGGCCACGGGGCGCAGAAAACCCGGAAATCGGTTGCGGGGCTTTGACCGATGTCAAATCAGGGACATTGAATGCACCTGGGCGCAAATGTCGCGCTCCGGGCGACAACGCAGCGCGGGTCTGGACCGTCGCAACTGTTTGCCGCCCTCAGTTTGGCCCCCGGTTTTGCCCCCGGTTGGCCTCCGCTGTCGCCCGGTGCTCACTGGCCACGGGCGGTTGAGCCCGTGACCCGCGCCGGGCGGGAGGCCGGCGCCCGGGGCGCGCGTCTGGGACTCTCAGGCGAGCATGGCCAGCGGCGCTTCGAGATTCGCCGTGATCGCGGCGAGAAGCCGGGCGCCGAGCGCGCCGTCGATCACCCGGTGGTCGACGCTCAGCGTCACGCGCATCACCGTGGCGACGCCCAAGCTGCCGTCCTCCCCGACCACCGGCTGTTTCACCCCCGCGCCGACGGCGAGGATCGCCCCGTGCGGCGGGTTGATGATCGCGTCGAACCCGTCGACGCCGAACATGCCGAGGTTCGACACCGTGAAGGTGCCGCCGACATATTCATGCGGCGCGAGCTTGCGGTCGCGGGCGCGGCTGGCGAGGTCTTTCATCTGGGTCGAGATCGCCGAGAGCGATTTGGTGTCGGCATCTTCGATCACCGGGGTGATCAGCCCGCCGTCGATGGCCACGGCCACGGCGATGTCGGAGGGGGTGAGTTGCAGGATCCGGTCGCCGGCCCAGACGGCATTGGCCGTGGGCACCTGCTGGAGCGCCAGCGCACAGGCCTTGATGATGAAATCATTGACCGAAAGCTTCACCCCGCGCGGGGCGAGCTGGGCGTTGATCTCGGCCCGGAAGGCAAGGAGCGCGTCGAGGCGGATGTCGCGGCGCAGGTAGAAATGCGGCACCGATTGCTTGGCCTCGGTGAGGCGGCGGGCGACGGTCTTGCGCATGTTGTCGAGCGCGACTTCCTCATGGGCGCGGCTCTCGTACATCTTCAGCACTTGGGCGGCGTCGGGCCCGGCGGCCGGTCCGGCTGCGGGCGCGGGGGCCGCAGCGGCAGCGGCCGGGGCAGGGGCGGCGGCTGCGGGTTGGGCGGCCTCCACATCGGCCTTGACGATCCGTCCGCGGGGGCCGGAGCCCTTCAGCGTGGCGAGGTCAAGCCCCTTGTCGCGGGCGATGCGGCGTGCCAGCGGCGAGGCGAAAATCCGTGTGCCGTCAGCGGCTTGCGGGGCCGCCGGGGCAGGGGCCGGGGCGGGCGCGGATACCGGGGCGGGCGCAGGCGCCGCTGCCGAGGCCGCCGATGCAGGTGCCGCCGAGGCCGCCGGGGCGGCCGAAGCCGGAGCCGTCGCGGCGGCGGCCACATCCTCGGCGCTTTCGCCGTCTTCGAGCAGCAGCGCGATCGGGCTGTTCACCGCGACCCCCTCGCTGCCCTCGGCCACCAGCAGCTTGCCGATGACGCCTTCATCGACCGCTTCGAACTCCATCGTCGCCTTGTCGGTCTCGATCTCGGCGATGACGTCACCCGAGGCGACCGTATCGCCCTCTTTCACCAGCCATCTGGCCAGCGTGCCCTCTTCCATCGTCGGTGACAGCGCGGGCATCAGGATTGTAATGGCCATGACGTCCTCCTCAGGAATAGGTCACTTGTTTCACCGCCGCGATCACCTCGTCGACGCTCACCAGCGCGTGGCGTTCGAGATTGGCGGCATAGGGCATGGGCACGTCCTTGCCGGTGACATTGATCACCGGGGCGTCGAGCCAGTCGAAGGCCTGTTGCATCAGCACTGCCGAGATGTGGTTGCCGATGGAGGCCACCGGCCAGCCCTCTTCGATGGTGACGCAGCGGTTGGTCTTCATCACCGACCGGACCACGGTTTCGGTGTCCATCGGCCGGAGCGTGCGCAGATCGACCACCTCGGCCGAAATCCCCTCTTCGGCCAGCTTGTCGGCGGCCTTCAGGGCGTAATCCATGCCGATCCCGAAGCTCACGAGGGTCACGTCGCTGCCCTCGCGCCAGATCCGGGCCTTGCCGAAGGGGACTGTCCAGTCGTCGATCTCGGGCACCTCGAAGGAATGGCCGTAGAGCAGCTCGTTTTCGAGGAAGACCACCGGGGTTTCCTCGCGGATCGCGGTCTTGAGCAGGCCCTTGGCGTCGGCCGCGCTGTAGGGCATGGCCACATGCAGGCCGGGCACCTGGGCATACCAGGCGGCATAGTCCTGGCTGTGCTGGGCGCCGACACGGGCCGCCGCCCCGGAGGCGCCGCGGAAGACGATCGGCACCGACATCTGGCCGCCCGACATGTAGCGGGTCTTGGCGGCGGTGTTGATGATATGGTCGATCGCCTGCATGGCGAAGTTGAAGGTCATGAATTCGACAATCGGCCGGAGCCCGCCCATCGCCGCGCCGGTGGCGAGACCGGTAAAGCCGTGTTCGGTGATCGGGGTGTCGATCACCCGTTTGGCGCCAAACTCGTCGAGCAGGCCCTGGCTCACCTTGTAGGCGCCCTGGTATTGCGCCACCTCCTCGCCCATCAGGAAGACGTTTTCATTGGCGCGCATTTCCTCGGCCATGGCATCGCGCAGGGCTTCGCGGACGGTCATCCTGCGCATCTTCGTGCCCTCGGGCAGAACGGTTTCCACCGGCGCGGGGCTTTGCGGCTGGGCCGCCGGGGCGGGATGGTGGCCGGCGCCCTGTTCATGGACGATCTCATGCGCGGCGGTCACCCCGGCGGCGGCGTCCTCGGCGCTTTCGCCCTCCTCGACCAGCACCGCGATCGGGGTGTGGACCCGGACGCCCTCGGTGCCCTCGGCCACCAGCAGCTTGCCGACGATACCCTCGTCGACCGCTTCGAATTCCATCGTCGCCTTGTCGGTCTCGATTTCGGCGATCACGTCGCCGCTGGCGACCGTGTCGCCCTCTTTCACCAGCCATCTGGCCAGTGTGCCTTCTTCCATCGTCGGGCTGAGCGCCGGCATCAGGATTTCGGTTGCCATGTGATGTGTCTCCCTCGAAGGGTGTCGTCTTTCGGGCGGGGCCCGGCTGTTTCGTGGCCTGCGGCCTCAGGCGTAGATGTCGGTCCAGAGTTCGGAGAGATCGGGCTCGGGGCTCTCGCGGGCGAAATCGGCGGCCTCGGAGATGATCGCCTTGATCTCCTTGTCGATGGCCTTGAGGTCGTCTTCGGAGGCGTGTTTGCCGCCGATCAGCAGCTCGCGGACATGTTCGATGGCGTCGCGGTTTTCGCGCACCTTCTGCACCTCTTCGCGGGTGCGGTATTTGGCCGGGTCCGACATCGAATGGCCGCGGTAGCGGTAGGTTTTCATCTCGAGGATGTAGGGGCCCTTGCCCTCGCGGCAATGTTTCACCGCGCGTTCGCCCGCCTCCTTGACCGCCAGCACGTCCATGCCGTCGACCGCCTCGCCGGGGATGCTGAAGGCCGCGCCGCGGGTGTAGAGCTCGGGCGTGGCGGAGGCGCGTTTCACCGAAGTGCCCATGGCATACTGGTTGTTTTCGATCACATAGATCACCGGCAATTGCCAGAGTTCGGCCATGTTGAAGCTTTCGTAGACCTGTCCCTGATTGGCGGCGCCGTCGCCGAAATAGGTGAAGGTCACGCGGCCGTTTTCCTTGTATTTGTCGGAGAAGGCGAGGCCGGTGCCGATGGGCACCTGGGCGCCGACAATGCCGTGGCCGCCGTAGAAATGTTTCTCGATCGAGAACATGTGCATCGAGCCGCCCTTGCCCTTGGAATAGCCGCCCTCGCGGCCGGTGAGCTCGGCCATGACGCCCTTCGGGTCCATGCCGCAGGCGAGCATGTGGCCGTGGTCGCGGTAGGAGGTGATGCGCTTGTCGCCCTCTTCGGCCGCCGCTTCCAGGCCCACGACCACCGCTTCCTCGCCGATATAGAGGTGGCAGAAACCGCCGATGAGGCCCATGCCGTAAAGCTGGCCGGCCTTCTCCTCGAATCGCCGGATCAGCAGCATCTGGCGATAGAAGGCAAGCAGTTCCTCTCTGGACGCGGTTGGTTTCTTTGCTTTTTTGGCCGTTGCCATGAAGATCCTCCTCGCCGGAAGGCGAAATGGTTTAATGTTAAACTATTTAATACAGGATTTTGGCCTGTGGCGCGAGGGGGCAGTTGCGCTGCGCTGCGGCGAAGGGGCGGGGCCCCTGAGGGGGTGGGCTCAAGGCATCCGGCAGGGTGTGGGGCCGTCCGCCGGGGCCGGAGAGGGGCGTCCGGCGGGACATATTCACACATTCATTTGTCCGGTATTCCGGACTAATGGAATTCCTTTCCCATAAAAAATCGTTTAAAATCATGTTGATAAACAGATATTTGCAAGATTCGAACGCCTGCGCCGGCAGCACCCCCGAGCTGTCAGCCGGCAGAGCCCGGCCCCGCCGGCCCCCGCCTCAGCGACCAAGCTCGCGCATGCCCCGGTCGATCCCCTCCAGCGTCATCGGCACCATCCGGCCTTCGAAGATCTCCGACACCATGGCAATGCTCTGGGTCCAGCGCCAATGCGGCTGCGGCACCGGGTTGATCCAGAGATGCCGGGGCCAGGCGGCGCGGGCGCGGGCGAGCCAGACTTGCCCCGGCTCTTCGTTCCAGTGCTCGTTGGCCCCGCCCGCCAGCGCCAGTTCGTAAGGGCTCATCGACGCATCGCCGACGAAGATCGCCTTGTAATCCGGCCCATAGGTATTGAGCACCTCGTGGGTGGGGATCTGCGCGCTCCAGCGGCGGGCATTGTCGCGCCACAGCCCCTCGTAGATACAATTGTGAAAGTAGTAGTATTCCAGATGCTTGAACTCGGCGCGGGCGGCGGAAAACAGCTCTTCGACGACTTTCACATGCGGATCCATGGAGCCGCCGACGTCGAGAAACAGCAGCACTTTCACGGCGTTGCGGCGCTCGGGGCGGGTCTTCACGTCGAGGTAACCCTGTTCGGCAGTGGCGCGGATGGTGCCGTCGAGGTCGAGCTCCTCGGCCGCGCCGTCCCGCGCCCAGGAGCGCAGCCGCTTCAGCGCCACCTTGATGTTGCGGGTGCCGATCTCGACGCTGTCGTCGAGATTGCGGAACTCCCGCTTGTCCCAGACCTTCACCGCGCGGCGGTGGCGTGAGCGGTCCTGGCCGATGCGCACGCCCTCGGGGTTGTAGCCATAGGCGCCGAAGGGCGAGGTGCCGGCGGTGCCGATCCATTTCGACCCGCCCTGATGGCGGCCCTTCTGTTCTTCGAGGCGTTTCTTCAGCGTTTCCATGAGCTTGTCGAACCCGCCAAGGGCTTCGATCTCGGCCATTTCCTCAGGGGAAAGGTGCTTTTCGGCCATTTTCGCCAGCCAGTCGGCGGGCAGATCGACGGCCTCCAGCACCGCGCCGGCCGGGATCTTTTCCAGCCCCTCGAAAGCCGCCGCAAAAGCGCGGTCGAACCTGTCGAGGTTGCGCTCGTCCTTCACCATCACGCAGCGCGCGAGGTAGTAGAAAGCCTCGATGTCATAGGTGGCGAGCCCGGCGCTCATGCCTTCGAGAAAGGCGAGATATTCGCGCAAGGAAACCGGTACGCCGGCGCTGCGGAGATGGTCGAAGAAGGGCAGGAACATGCGGCGGGGGCCTCCCGGGGGTGTGGTCTCGCGAGACTACCGCAACCGGCGGAACCGGCAACCCCCGGCAGGCGGCGGAGGGCCGGCAGAAGCGGCAACCCCCGGCAGGCGGCGGGGGGGCGGCGGAAGCGGCCCCTGTCCGGGCTCCGGGGTTTGCGTCCGCATGTGCGGCGGCGCGGGTGCGGGCGCCGCGTCAGCCCGTCAACCCGTCAGCCGCGCACCCTGGGGGTGATCGCCGCGATCCGGGCGAGCCGTGCGCCGACTTCCGCGTCCGACCCAAAGCCGTATCGCGCCCAGCCCAGGCTGTCGAACCGGACCTGCCGCGCTTCGCTGTTGCGCCCCAGAAGATCGAGCCCCTCGGCCTTGATCATCAGCAGCGTTGCCAGCAGGGCGGCGTTTTCGGCCTGCATCACCGGGGCGATATGCCGGTCGGCAATGGCGATGGCGGTTTCGGCCTTGCCGAGCGACAGCGCATGGGCGGCCAGCTGCACCCCCATATGGGCGGCCTGCAAATGCGTCGATCCGCCGGCGCGGTAGATCGCCTCGGCTTCGCGGAAGGCGGCAAGCGCGACGTCGGAATTCTGGCCGAGCGTCAGCCGTCCGAGCGCAAACAGCGAAAACGCGAGGCGGGTGCCGCGCCAGCCCTGGCTGCGGGCGATCGACACCGCCTCCATGGCGGCGCGGCGCCGCTGGTCCGCCGGGCCGGTGCCCGAAAGCGCGGCCTCGATCGCGGTTTTCCAGACCTTGGGCGTGGGCGATGTGCCGTATCCGGCGCTGGCGGTGCCCCCGGCGGGGTTGAGCCGGGCCAGCAGGCCGGGCAACACCGCGGCCACCTCGTCGCGGGTCATGCCCGAGGCGAGCTCCGGCGCGTAGAAGGCCCTGAGCACCAGCATGTCGAAGCCGGTCAGAACGGTGTGAAAATTGTCGTCGTTGAACACGCTGTCGGGCAGGCGGTAGAGGTCGTTCACCGGGCCCAGCGCCTGGGCGATTTCCTCATGCAGGCAGTCGCGGATTTCCTGCGGCGGCACGTCGCCGGGGAGAAACACCGCCATCCGCTTGCGGGTGGTGAGGCGGGTCCAGTCGGTGCTGGCACTGCGCCGCATCCGCTTGTATTCGCGCCAGGACGAGACGTTGGGCGAGACGAAACAGGCGGCGTGCGGCACCAGACGCTGCAAGTCGCTCTTGCTGACCACTTCCACGGTGATCGAGGCGGGGCGACCTTCCGGAGCCCTCTGGCGGATGTCGATCCCCGCCTCGATCCTGAGCCGCGTCAACAGCCGGTCGAGATCGGCCTGCATCGACGCTGGCGCGTCCCCCCGGAGCGCCAGCGTGACAGGCCCCTCGAACCGCGACAGCACCGGCAGGGTGCGCCCCGATTCGAGTTGGAAGGCGAGGTCGAGGAAATCGCCCGCTATCTCGCTGTTCGGCCGCGACGGCCCCTGTGTTCCGGAACCGGCGAAAGCCTTCATCGGCGGCAGATCGGAAGGCACCGCCAACCGGCGCGATGCCACGTCCGATGCGCGTCCGGTCTGCCCCGATGCGGCGGCCCGTCCGGGCTCTCCCGCCGTGCAGCTTGCCAGCCCCAGAACCGTGATCGCCCCCACGATCAACCTTGAAAAGGTGTTCATTGCATCTGCCCCCGCCGATACAGATTGAAAGAAATGACCTGCCCGGCCCCGGCCGCGCAAATCCCCGGCAGATCAGCGATCTGCCTCCGTCTGCCGGTTCGGCGACCGCGGGCGATCCGCACCGGGCTGGCCCGCCTGTCCGTCCGGCCCTTCTGCCCCTTCCGTGATGCGCAGGCACCGGGATCTGGTGCGCAGGCACCGGGATCTTGTGCGCAGGCACCGGGATCTGGTGCGCAGGCACCGGGGCACCGGGGCAGGGCGGCGCGGAATGCCGCTTTCCCGGGGCCTTCCGTTCCATGGAACCGAAGGCCAGCCGTCAACAGGCAATGCCAGTGAGTAACGTCCGCGCGCAATTCCGCACGGACGGTTATGTCGGACGCGTCTCCCAATGCACTCCGCTCATACCGTTGGTTTCGCCCGCCCCCGGGCCTGGTAAGGGCTATGCCTCATTCCGATTCGTTAAAAGAGGAAAAATGTTCGAAATGTGTCAAAAAACAGGCTGTTTCTGATGTCATGACAATCAAACCACAACATATAGTGGTGTTCTTGTAATTTTCACACAAATTCCTTTCATAATTCAGGCACGAATATGGCAATACTGGCCATTGTTTCGTCCCCGGGAACCGCGGCCCGCAGCACAAAGCACCGCCGGAAGCACCAGACGTTGCGCTGTGGACAAGCTTTTGCCACATTTCCGGGACCGCTGGCCGGGAGGCGGCGGAAGGCAGGGGGGATTCGCCGTGGACAGGGCCGGGGGCCGGTCTGCGGCCGTTGGAAAGGAATTTTGATGAAGGCCATCTTTGCATTTCTGTCCGCCGGGCTGCTGGCGCAACCGTTTGCCGCTTCGGCGCAGGAGATCATGTCGGTGAACAACATGGATCAGAGCTGCCGCAACCACTACCCGGGGCCGTCGCCGGCGGGGAAGGACATCATGAAGGTGACTTTCCTCAACACCCGCAATGCGCTGGTCTGGCCGGCCTGGATCAATCAGGGCGGCTTTGTCGCGGTCTACCCGGAGGAGATCCCGCCGGGCGGGCGCTACACGACCTACACCCGGGTGGGCCATCGCTGGATGATGATCGACGGGTCGAACTGGGAATGTGTCCAGCATTTCACCATAGAGGCCGATACCGCGCGCTACCGGATCGAATAGACCTCCTCGGCGCTGTTCGTGGGTGTGAAGGCACGTCAATCATGGGATCCAGTGGATTGAAATCATGAAATAAAGTCAGCGTGCTGCCCGGCGGGGCTCCGGTCCGGCGGGTTTCCACCCAACGGCCCTTGACGCCTCCGGACGCCCCCGGACGGCCGCCACGGAATGTCCGGAAAATTCCAGACCCCGCGGCCAGGAGGAACGGAGCCGCGGGGCCGGACGGGGCAGGGAATGCGCGGCGGCCAGTCTTGGCCGGTCTCCCCCCCAGTCACTCATGTGAATCCCCGGATCAGGCGCGCACCACCCGGCCGCCGGCCATCTGCCAATGGCCGAGCCCGCCGATGTTGTGCACCTCGTTGAACCCGTATTGCTCCAGCACCGGCACCGCCATCGAAGAGCGCGCCCCGGAGGCGCAATAGATCGCCACCGGCTTCGACTTGTCGAGCTCCGGGTGGAAATCCGGCGAGGCCGGGTTGGCCCGGGTGCCGATCGCCGCAAGCGGGATATGCACCGCGCCTTCGGCCTTTCCGGTCATCGCCAGTTCGGTGTGGTCGCGCACGTCGATCAGGGTCACGCGGTCGTTCTTCGACAGTTCAACGGCGTCCTGAGGGGTGAGGCGCGGCGCTCTGGCCGCCCGCCCGGTCATGAAGTTCAGCATCTGATCGGTCCTTGGTCTTGTCTCGTCTGGTCTGGTGTTGCCGGGGCGGATGCCGCCGCTGCTGTCCGGTTCGGCACAGGAATATTCACGAATATGAATACTTCAAGACCCGCAAGCCACTTTCCCCGCGGGACGGGCGAAAACACCGTCCAATCGGCAACACTCCGCCAAAGGTTCGTCTAATGTTCTCATTTTGGCATTGGTCTTCGGCGGGTTTTCGCGTATCTCCCAAGGCTGACACGGCGCGGGCGGCAGGGTTCCGGTTGCGCCGGTGCGCGTTGGCGCGTTGTTTTGCGCTGACCGGCCGCGGGTTTGAGGCAATCGAAGCAATCCCCGGGCCGTCAGCACTCCGGGGTGGGCCATGGCCGAGCAGAAGTTCATCGAGGTGCGCGGGGCGCGCGAGCATAACCTCAAGTCGATCGACGTCGATATTCCGCGCGACAAGCTGGTGGTGATCACCGGGCTCTCGGGCTCGGGCAAGTCGTCGCTCGCCTTCGACACGATCTATGCCGAGGGCCAGCGGCGCTATGTCGAATCGCTCTCGGCCTATGCGCGCCAGTTCCTCGACATGATGCAGAAGCCCGATATGGACCATATCTCCGGCCTCAGCCCGGCGATTTCCATCGAGCAGAAGACCACCTCGAAGAACCCGCGCTCCACCGTCGGCACCGTCACCGAGATCTACGACTACCTGCGCCTGCTGTTCGCCCGCGCCGGCACGCCCTATTCGCCCGCCACCGGGCAGCCGATCGAGGCCCAGCAGGTGCAGGACATGGTCGACCGGGTGATGGCGCTGGAGGAGGGCACGCGGGCCTATCTGCTGGCCCCCGTCGTGCGCGACCGCAAGGGCGAATACCGCAAGGAATTCGCGGAGTTGCGCAAACAGGGGTTCCAGCGGGTGAAGGTCGACGGCGACTTTTACGAGCTGGAAGAGCCGCCCATTCTGAAGAAGAATTTCCGCCATGACATCGACGTGGTGGTCGACCGGATCGTGGTCCGCGAAGGGCTGGAGACGCGGCTCGCCGATTCGCTGCGCACCGCGCTCGACCTTGCCGACGGCATCGCGGTGCTGGAAACCGCCCCCCGTGAGGGTGAGCCCGCGCGCATCACCTTTTCGGAGAACTTCGCCTGCCCGGTCTCGGGCTTCACCATCCCCGAGATCGAGCCCAGGCTGTTTTCCTTCAACGCCCCCTCCGGCGCCTGTCCGGAATGTGACGGGCTGGGGATAGAGCTGTTCTTCGACGAACGCCTGGTGGTGCCCGACAGCAGTCTGCGCGTCTACGACGGCGCGCTCGCCCCCTGGCGCAAGGGCAAGTCGCCGTGGTTCCGCCAGACCATCGAGTCCATCGCCCGCCATTACGAATTCGACAAGAACACCCCGTGGAAGGATCTGCCGAAAAAGGTCCGACAGGTGTTTCTGCGCGGCTCCGGCACGGAGGAAATCCGCTTCCGCTTCGACGAGGGCGGCCGGGTCTATGAGGTCACCCGCCCCTTCGAAGGGGTCATCCCCAATATGGAACGGCGCTACCGCGAGACCGATTCCAACTGGATCCGCGAGGAATTCGAGCGCTACCAGAACAACCGCCCCTGCGGCGCCTGTGGCGGCTACCGGCTGCGCCCCGAGGCGCTGGCGGTGAAGATCGGCCCGGCGGAGGATCTGCTGCACGTGGGCCAGGTGGTGGAAATGTCGATCCGTGAGGCGCTCGACTGGATCGACCGGGTGCCCGCCGCGCTCAGCGCTCAGAAAAACGAGATCGCCCGCGCCATCCTGAAGGAGATCCGCGAACGCCTCGGCTTCCTGAATAACGTCGGTCTCGAATACCTCACCCTCAGCCGCAACGCCGGCACCCTGTCGGGCGGCGAGAGCCAGCGCATCCGCCTTGCCAGCCAGATCGGCTCCGGCCTCACCGGCGTGCTCTATGTGCTCGACGAACCCTCCATCGGGCTCCACCAGCGCGACAACGGCCGCCTGCTCGAGACGCTGAAATCCCTGCGCGACCAGGGCAACACGGTGATCGTGGTGGAACATGACGAGGAGGCGATCCGCGAGGCGGATTACGTCTTCGACATCGGTCCCGGCGCGGGGGTCCATGGCGGCGAGGTGGTGGCCGAGGGCCGCCCCGAGGAGATCGCCGCCAATTCCGCCTCGCTCACCGGCCAGTATCTGCAAGGCGCGCGCGAAATCGCCGTGCCCGCGCTCCGCCGCGACGGCAAGGGCAAGGCGGTGACGGTGGTCGGCGCGACGGGCAACAACCTGCAAGACGTCACGGCGGAATTCCCGCTGGGCAAATTCGTCTGTGTCACCGGGGTCTCGGGGGGCGGCAAATCCACCCTCACCATCGAAACCCTGTTCAAGACCGCCTCGATGCGCCTCAACAACGCCCGCCAGACGCCCGCGCCCTGCGAGACGGTGCGGGGCCTCGAACATCTTGACAAGGTGATCGACATCGACCAGCGCCCCATCGGCCGCACCCCGCGCTCCAACCCCGCCACCTACACGGGCGCCTTCACCCCGATCCGCGACTGGTTCTTCCTGCCCGACGTCTATGTCACCTGCGAAACCTGCCAGGGCCAGCGCTACAACCGCGAGACGCTGGAAATCCGCTACAAGGGCAAGTCCATTGCCGATGTGCTCGACATGACGGTCGAAGACGCGCAAGCCTTCTTCCAGGCGGTGCCGGCGATCCGCGACAAGATGGATGCGCTGATGCGCGTCGGCCTCGGTTATATCAAGGTCGGCCAGCAGGCCACGACCCTCTCCGGCGGCGAGGCGCAGCGGGTGAAACTGTCGAAGGAGCTCTCCAAACGCTCCACCGGCCGCACCCTCTATATCCTCGACGAACCCACCACGGGCCTGCATTTCGAAGACGTGCGCAAGCTTCTCGACGTGCTGCATGAGCTGGTCGATGCGGGCAACACCGTGGTGGTGATCGAGCACAACCTCGACGTCATCAAGACCGCCGACTGGGTCATCGACATCGGCCCCGAAGGCGGCGATGGCGGTGGCCGGATTGTCGCGACCGGCACCCCGGAAGAGATCGCGGAGGTTGCGGAGAGTTACACCGGCACGTATCTGAAACCCATGTTGTACCCGAAACATCCCGCGGCGGAATGACCCGGTCCGACAGGATGCACGCCCCTGCCGGGGCGGATCCGCCGGAGCTTCCCCCGCCACAGCCGGAGCCTGACCCGTGGACATCCGCCCCACCCTCGGTGTGCTCGCCGTGGCCCTGCGCGGCCCCTCGTCGCTGCTGATCCAGCGCGCCAACCCGCCCGACAAGGGCCTCTGGGGCTATCCCGGGGGCAAGGTCGAGCCGGGCGAAACCGTGGCCGAAGCGGCGATGCGCGAACTCCGGGAAGAAACCGGACTGATCGGCACCCCCGGCCCGGTGCTCGGCACCAAAGACATCATCCGCCACGCCCCCGACGGCAGCCTCGCGTATCACTACTTCCTCGTTGCCGTGCTCTGCGAAGATGCCCGCGGTCAAGTCGTTGCCGCCGACGATGCCGCGGCGCTCGCCTGGGTGCCGGACGAGGAAATCTTCGCCAATCTGCGCCCGATGAGCGACGGCGTCGACCGCCTGCTCACCGTCGCCCGGGCGATGTGGAACGGCTGAGTCCCAATCCGTCCCTCCCGCGCCCCTTTTTCCTGGGGAAAATACTCCGGGGGGTCCGGGGGGCTGGCCCCCCGGCAAGAGTGGGGTCCGGGGGGCTGGCCCCCGGGGTGTGAAACCCCCGGACCGCCCCTTGCCGCAGGCGGCCATGTCACAGGCGGCTACGGTGGCCGCACTCCGATTGTGTCACAACCGGACCCAGTCACCTACCTGTGCACAGATTGATCCATTATCGGGCCTGTTCCTCTTCCGACCTCCCGCCCCGCGCCAGCGGGTGATGTTCCAGCACCAGCGCCTTCAGCCGTTCGTCGAGCACATGGGTGTAGATCTCGGTGGTCGACACCTCGGCATGGCCGAGCAGCACCTGAATCGCACGCAGATCGGCGCCATGGGCGAGCAGGTGGGTGGCGAAGGCGTGGCGCAGGCGGTGGGGGGTGACGCTGTCGGGGCTGATGCCTGCGGCCACGGCGATTTCCTTGATGAGCCCGTGGAACCGGTGCCGGGTCAGATGCCCGGACGTCCCGCGCGAGGGAAACAGCCAGCGCGAGCCCGCCCGGCCGGTCCTGCCCCCGCCCCGGCCCCCGCCCCGGCCCCCACCTTGCGTCACACGCTCTTCCTCGGCCGCGTCGCGCGCCGCCAGCCAGGCCGCCAGCGCCTGCCGCGCCGGCACCGACAGCGGCACCAGCCGCTCCTTGTCGCCCTTGCCGCGCACCAGCAGCATCCGCGGATCGCCGCGGGCGGCGGCGACGGGGAGGCCTACGAGTTCCGAGACCCGCATGCCGGTGGCATAGAGAAGTTCCATCAGACAGGTATTGCGCAACCGGTCGGCGTCGCTGCGCCCATGCCCGCGCGCCGCCGCGAGCAGCGCCGACACCTCCGCCTCGCTCAGCGTCTTCGGCAGCCGCTTCGCCTTGCCGGGGCCGGAAATGCGCATCGCCGGGTTGTCCGCCCGCCAGCCCTCTTCGAAGGCGAAGCGGTAGAGCTGCTTCACCGCGCTGAGACGGCGGGCGCGGGTCGAGACCGCGAGGCCTTCGGCCTCGCATTCCACCATCCAGGCTTCGATATCGGCCCGTGCCGCCGCCGCGAGCCCCGTCCCGCGCCGCTCGAGAAAGCCCGCAAAGGCCTTGAGGTCGCGCCCATAGGCCAGCAGCGTGTTCTCGGCGGCATCGAGTTCGGCGGCCTGGGCTTCGAGAAAGGCGGAAATCCGGCGCGCGGCCTCGCCCGGCACCGCCGGGGCAGGGGCCCTTGCGGAGGCGCTGGCATCGGCCTTCGGGCCGGCGCCCCCGGGCGACGCGGGCGCCATATCAGCCGCGCCAGTCGAGAATGAGAAATTCGAGCGCGGTGCGGCGGGCAGTGTCTTCCAGCCCGACGGCCCGCAGCAGCGCCAGCGCGTCGGTCACCCGGTCGAGATCGCCCGACGTGCCTTCGGCCAGAAGGGTGATCGCCCGCAGGATCGCCTCGCCCAGACGGTTGGTCCTGACCAGGCCCGCAAGCCGCGCCGGGGGGGCATCGGCGGTAAACCCGTCCACCACCGCGCGTGCCCGCTCCCCGAGAGCCGTTCCGGCGGCGATGCCGCGCCCGCTGTCCGCGTCGATCACCCCCCGGGCGGTGGCGACCAGCAGCCTGTCAAAGGCGCTCACGGGAACCGCGCGGGCGGCATGGGCTTCGTATTCGTCCGAGAGCAGCGCCATGCGGAAGGCAATCTCGCCGGCCTCGCCTTCAAGCCCCATTTCGTCGAGCCGGGGGCCAAGGATGCGCGAGATCGGCACTTCGACCCGGGCTTCGCTCAGCGCCTCCCACAGCCCGGGCAAGGCCTCGGCCACGGCGTCGGCCTGGCCCGCATGCAGCGCGCGTTCGGCCTTCTGCACCGCGGCCACCCGGGTCCAGACCCCGCCGGAGGCGGCGGCGCGCCGTTCCGAATAGAGCCCGTAAAGCTGGTTGTCGGAAACCGCGCCGGTGCGCGCCAGCCGCTCGCCGGCCTCGATCCGGGCCTTCCAGCCGATATTCGAGCGCAGATCCGATTGCGCGAAGGCCAGCGGCAGGCCCTGGGTCGGGATCGCCTGGCCGATGGCCTCATACATCCGGAAGGTGAGCGGCGTCGGGTTCCGCGGTATCGGCAGCGGCGGTTCGCCCTCGAACAGATCGGGGTCGAGGAAGCGCGCGAACAGGTCCGCATCGTCCTCGGGGATCAGATCGAGCGCGGATCCGGTGCCAAGGAGCAGCGCCGCCCCCGACCAGTCGCCGGCCCGCGCAAGGCAGAAGATCCGTGCCTGATAGGTGGGCGAAAGATCCGGTGTGGCCGCCAGCCCTTCGCAAAGCGGCTGTTCCTCGCCAAGCAGCAGGGCCGCATCGAAATGGCGGCGGATGATCTGGGCTTCATCCTGCGGCGCGCGTTCGAGCAGGGCGTTGGCCTGGTCGAGCGCGCCCATTTCAAGGAGCTTGTCGACCCGGGCAAGAAACACCCTGCGCCCGCCTTCGGGGGTCGGTGCGCCGCCGCGCGGCGGGTCGAGTTCGGCGAGCAGAATGGTCTGAAGCAGCGCCTGGAGGGCGGGCAGCATGTCGGGGCGTGCGGTGGCGATGCGCCGGGCCACGTCCTCCGGGCGGCCATCGCCCCAAAGCCCGGAGGGCAGGCCGGTGACCGAGGCGGGCAGAATGCCTATTGCCGCCATATCCGTGTCCGGGGCGTCGAGCGGCGCGACGGAGACCGGGTCCACCGGCCGCACGGTGATCCCGGGGTATTCCGTGCCCGTGGCAAAGGGGGCAAAGGCCGGGGTTCCGTCGGGGACAGGGGCCGTTGTCACGCTGTCGGACAGCCAGTCGATCGCCGACATCGGCGGGGTCTCAGCGGACTCCCCGGGGGGCTCCCGGGGCGGGGTGCGGGCTGTGTCCGGGTGCGTATTCGGGGGCGTGTCCGGGAGTGCGTTCGGGTGTGCGTTCCGGGCCGTGCCCTGGGCGCGCGCGACAGGGCCTGCAAGGCCGGTGGCCAGAACGCCAGCCAGCGCGCAGGCCAGAACGCAAACCGGCGTGCGGATCAGACCCCGGGCCACCCCGGGCCGCGGCACGAACCGCCGCCGCCCCGCGCGCGCCCAGGCCCCCTTCCAGGCCCCCTTCCAGGCCTCGCCCCGGGCAAACCCGCGGCGCCGGCGCGCGGCCGTCTCAGTTGGCATCGAGGATCACCGTCAGGGTTTCGTCGCGCGGCTCGGGGGCCAGATCGCCGACATAGGCAAACGCCGCCAGGCCGATGGCCCCGAGCACGGCAAGTCCCAGCAGAAATTTGATGAGCCGCCCGACCACCCTGACCTCGCTTTCCCCGGTTTCGCCTGCCGCAGAAGTCCTTTATGGCATATTCTTGGCGTTCATGCCATGTGCGAACCATGCGCGATGCGAAATTCTTGAGCGGAGGCCCGCCACTTGGCTCTGGTTTTGAAGAAACCCGTCGTGATGGTCGGGATGATGGGCGCGGGCAAGACCGCGGTGGGCCGGGCATTGGCCCAGCGCCTTGACGTGCCGTTCTTCGACAGCGATGCCGAGATTGAACGCGCGGCGGCCATGAGCGTGGCCGAAGTGTTCGAACGCGACGGCGAAGCCTTCTTCCGCGAGCGCGAGGCGGAGGTGATCGCCCGGCTGCTGGCCACGGGGCTTGCGGTGCTGTCGACCGGGGGCGGGAGCTACCTGCGCGCGGAAAACCGGGCGCTGATCCGTGAAAAGGGCGTTGCGGTCTGGCTGCGGGCGGATCTCGATCTTCTGTGGGAACGGGTGCGGCGCAAGACCAGCCGGCCGCTCCTGCGCACCGCCGACCCGAAGGCCACCCTGGCGGAACTCTACGCGGCGCGGGTGGCAACCTATGCCAGGGCCGAACTGGTGGTGGATGCCCATCCGGCCTATTCGGTGCAGGACATGGCGGCACAGGTCGTCCGGGTGCTCGCCACCCGGCCGGACGTGCTGGCCGGGGCAAAATGACCGGAAACCGGGGAGAATGCGCGATGGATATGGATACGGTCAGGGTGGAGCTCGGCGCGCGCAGCTATGACGTGCGGATCGGCTCCGGGCTGGTGGCGCGGGCGGGCGCCGAAATCGCGCCGCTTCTTATGCGGCCGAAAGTGGCCATCGTCACCGAAGAACGTGTCGCCGCGCTGCATCTCGACGCGCTGAAGGCCGGGCTCGCGGCGGCCGGGATCGGGGCGCAGGCGCTGGTGTTGCCGGCGGGCGAGGCCACCAAGTCCTGGGCGCATCTGCAACGCACGGTCGAATGGCTGCTCGCGGCGGAGGTCGAGCGCAAGGACATGGTGCTGGCCTTCGGCGGCGGGGTGATCGGCGATCTCGCGGGCTTTGCGGCGGCGGTCCTGCGCCGGGGCGTGCGTTTCGTGCAGATCCCGACCACGCTGCTGGCGCAGGTCGACAGTTCCGTCGGCGGCAAGACCGGGATCAACTCCCCCCATGGCAAGAACCTCGTCGGTGCCTTCCACCAGCCCGCGCTGGTGCTCGCCGACATCGCCGTGCTCGACACCCTGACCCCGCGCGACTTTCTCGCCGGCTACGGTGAGGTGGTGAAATACGGCGGCCTCGGCTCGCTTGCCTTCTTCGAATGGCTGGAGGCCAATGGTCCGGCGCTGGCGACGGGCGGAAAGGCTGGCGGAAACGCTGGCAACAAGGCGCTGCGCCAGGAGGCGGTACGCCGCTCGGTGCAGATGAAGGCCGATATCGTCGCCCGGGACGAGACCGAACAGGGCGAGCGGGCGCTGCTGAACCTCGGCCACACCTTCGGCCACGCGCTGGAAGCGGCCACCGGCTATTCCGACCGGCTGCTGCATGGCGAAGGCGTGGCGATCGGCTGCGCACTGGCCTTCGAGACCTCCGCCCGGCTCGGGCTGATGAGCCAGGAGGCGCCCTCGCGCTTCCGCCATCACCTGGCAGCGATGGGGATGAAACGCGATCTGGCCGATGTGCCGGGAGAGCTTCCCGATGCCGACGGGCTGCTGGCGCTGATGCGGCAGGACAAGAAGGTCGATGCCGGCCGGATCCGCTTCATCCTCGCGCGCGGCATCGGCGACGCGTTTGTAGCCGAAGGGGTCGATCCCGATGTGGTGCGCGGCGTGCTGGCGGACGGCCTCGCCGGGCGGTAGGGCGCGCGGGCAGCGGCCCAGAAGATGGAGATCGCAAAGGGGATGGCGGTAGGGCACGCGCGCGCGCAGCGGCTGAAATCCTCATACCACTGGACCCGGCAAAAAGGTAGGGCACGCGCGCGCACGCGTGCGCAGCGCACCCCTTTCAAGAACATAACGCGAACAACCTGAGCGCGCGCACCCCAGTGTACGGGGCGCACAGGCCCCTTATGGAACGCGGGCACGCGCGCGCGAGCGTGCGCGCACCAGGCGTGGATCCACCACCCGAGCGATAAAATGACGCGGGCACGCGCGCGTGTGCCCGCACGCTGGGCTAATCGGCGGGGCGCCCCCCTTAAAACGGGACACGCGCGCGCGCCTCGCGTTCACTCGCATTCACGCCAGGTCGCTGTCGTTTGTTTCCGCATGTCGGAAGGTGCAAAACCGGCGCCCGCTCTTGCGCGGGGCGGGGCAAGCCTTGTCTGCCCCCGCACCCGAAACCGCCTGACCCGCCGGGATCAGAACGGGATTTCGTCGTCGAACCCGCCGCCGGGCGCGCCGCCGCCGGAGGGGGCCTCACCGCCGCCGCCGTAATCTCCTCCTCCGCCGCCATATCCGCCGCCACCACCGTAGCCGCCACCACCGCCACCGTAGCCGCCAGCGTCACCGCCACCACCGCCGCGCGAATCGAGCATCGTCAGTTCCGAACGATAAGGCCGCAGCGCCACTTCGGTGGTGTAGCGGTCCTGGCCCGACTGATCCTGCCATTTGCGGGTTTCGAGCTGGCCTTCGAGATAGACCTTGGAGCCCTTGCGCAGATATTGCTCGGCCACACGCACCAGCGGCTCCGAATAGATCGCCACCCGGTGCCATTCGGTGCGCTCGCGGCGCTCGCCGGTGTTGCGGTCCTTCCAGGTTTCGGACGTGGCGATGCGCAGGTTGCACACCTTGCCGCCGGAGGGAAACGAACGCACCTCCGGGTCGGCCCCGAGATTGCCGATGAGGATGACCTTGTTGACCGAACCCGCCATGGGTGCCTCCCGAATCGTTGCAACGTTCTCCTGCTTACATCACCCGGGCGCGGTTAAGAAAAGGCCAAAATCCGCGCCGGGTCAGGCAGGGGTTTTCCCCGGACATGCCGGAACAATCTGGATAAATCCGCCAGGATCGTCTATGTTCGATCAGTGCGACCCGAGGGACCGGATGAACAACCGGATGAAAGACCGGATGAAAACACAGGCCATTTTCACCTCAGTGCTTGCCGCGAGCCTGGTGTGCGCCGGCGCGCCGGTTGCGGCGGATACGCTGTTTTCTTCCTCTTCGGGGCGGTCGGGTTTCCAGAACGCGCTGAGCGTGCTCGATGGCCGCGCCGCCCAGCAATACCGGGGCAGTGCCCGGCTGACCCCGAATCACGATCCGGCCGCAACTGCTGTGCCGCGCTACAGCGGCAGCTACCGGGGCGAATACCTCAAGAGCGCCCGGGAAGCGGCGCAGAGGCATGGGATACCGGAAGATCTGTTCCTGCGGCTGGTGCAGCAGGAATCGGCCTGGGATCCGCGGGCGGTGAGCCACGCGGGGGCGATCGGCCTGGCGCAGCTGATGCCGGGAACGGCGGCGAGGCTCGGGGTCGACCCGGAAGACCCGGAAGAAAACCTCGATGGCGGCGCCCGCTATCTGGCCCAGCAATACAAAAGGTTCAAATCCTGGCGGCTGGCGCTTGCGGCCTATAACGCCGGGCCGGACGCGGTGGTGGAATACGACGGCGTGCCGCCCTTTTCCGAAACCAAGACCTATGTCGAAGCCATCCTCGGCGGCTGAAGCGGCTGAGGCGGCTGAATACGCCGCCTGACCGGGGCCGGGGGACGGCCGAAAGGCCTGACGGGGCCCGGGAACGGCGGCTGGGAACGACCGAAAACGCCTGCCCGGGACAGCGCCCGGCCGGGACGCGGCGGCAGGCCCCGTCGCCAGTCACAAGCACCGCTTCGCCGGGCAAAGGCACCGCGCCCCGGCAAAAGGGGGCGCGGAGATGGGTGGGGCGGTTCAGGCGGATGTCACTGCACGTCTGTCAGCTCTTTCTGGTGCATCCAGTCCGCATGGCGCGGCGCCTTCTTGGTGCGCGACCATTCTTCGAGCATTTCCCACTTCACCTCGTTGAGCCTTGCCAGCATCGCATCTTCTCCCGGGTCCGGGCAGGCCAGTTCGATGCGGTGGCCGTTGGGGTCGAAAAAGTAGATCGAGTGGAAGATCGAATGATCCGTCACCCCAAGCACCTCGACCCCCCTGGCTTCCAGATGATCCCTGAAGGCCACAAGTTCGGCGTGGTCCTTCACCTTGAAGGCGATGTGCTGGACCCAGGCCGGGGTGTTGGGGTCGCGGCTCATCTCCGGCTTGGTCGGAAGTTCGAAAAAGGCAAGCACGTTTCCATTACCTGCATCGAGAAAGACATGCATGTAAGGGTCGGGCTCGTGGGTCGAGGGGACGTGATCTTCGGCGATGGCAAGGATGAAATCCATCTTCAGCATTTCGCCGTACCATTCCACCGTTTCCCTGGCGTCGTTGCAGCGATAGGCAACGTGATGGATCTGTTCGATTTTCATGGGTGGTCCTCCGTTTGAACGGATCCTAGGGGAGGGTCATTTCACTGGCAATGGAAATGACACTGTCGGTGGGCGCGGTCTCACCTCGAGAACCCGCCGGGGAGGAAGCGCACAAACGCATCCGGGCCTTTCGGGTCGATGGCGAAAAGCTCGGGACGGCGAGTGAAATAGCTGCGCCAGTTTCCCTCCGGGTAGGTGCTGACCCTTATATCCCAACGCTCCCGCATCTTGATATTGAGGTCCACCAGCCGCATTCCCTTGCCATTCTGGCTGTGCTGCGCAATCACCTCGCGGATGTTGCGGTCCAGCTGCGTCGGGCCCGGATGGGTGGTGGCGATACGATCCGCCAGCGCGCCCCCGGCGTTCGCCGACAGCTCCACGAACCGGGTGCAGGCGGCCTGGAACCGCGCCGGGGCCTTCGCCTCGCCGCAGCCCAGAACGGTGATGCCCTTCTCGCGCAGCCGCGTGGCCAGATGGGTGAAATCGCCGTCGGAGCTGGCGAGAATGAAACGCTCGACCGCCCCGGTCAGCGCCAGTTCGATCGCGTCGATCGACAGCAGCAGATCGGCGGCGTTCTTTCCGGTTCCGGCGTGTTTCAGGGTCACGCCGGGGATGTCGTCCCAGCCCGAGCCGTTGCTGGCATTGCCATAGGCCCGGTGCACCTCGACCTGGCCTTCGGCGCGCCCGATTTCGGCGATGCGTGCGGCGTGACTGGCCGAGATGTTGTCACCGTCGATGAAGATCGCGACCCGCGTCATGGTGGCCCTTTCGGCTTGCCTCCGGTGTCGGGGCCGAGGCTGGTGCGAAAATCGGGCCTGAACGCGGCGGGCGGGTGGAAAAGCTCGGGCAGCGGGTGGAAACAGCGCGGCGCCAGCATGGCGCCCGGAGACAGCGCGGGGCCAGCCTTCGGAGGCGTGCTCAGGTCGGAGCCGGGGTTCAGGGCAGGGCGGTCAGGGCCGGACTTTCGGGCCGGAATTCTGGGCCGGAGTTTGGCGTTGGCTTGCCCGTATCTGCGAGACCCCGGGCCGCCGGTTGGCCTGTGGCAAGGAAACCCGCAAGCGGCTCCGGTCCTGTCCGCGGGGGCACCCGCGGGCGACTCTCCGGCGAATCAGGCCCGCAGTCATCGGCGGCGGGGCCGGAAAGGGACGGAAAGTGACGAAAAGGGACGGAACGGGCGGGCGTGGGCGGAGCGGGGTTGGAAAGGGTTCAGTTCCGGTCGGGAAACAATCCTGCCCGGCTATCGAGTGAAACGGTTGGCACGATCCGGTGGGTTTGCCATACTGCGGGCGGCGTTCAGCTTTTCGGTCAGGAACGGAGAATCGGCATGGCTACTTTGGTTTTCAAGGGTGTATTCGGTGGAGCAGCGCTTTTGGCATCGCAGGCAGCGGCGCAGGTTGCGCCGCCGCCATTCATCACATATCCGCAATTCGCCACTGATGCGCAGATTGCATGCCTCACCGGTTCGGGCCCCTGTCTGCAAGGGACCGCCCCGCAGTGGACTCCCCCGCAGTGGGTCGCCCCGCAGTGGACTCCGCCGCAGTGGGCCGCCCCGCAGTGGACTCCTCCACATGAGCTCGCCGCTCAGGAATCCGCCGTTCCGGAACCCGCCCCTCAGGAATCCACCGCTCCGGAACCCGCAGCTCAGGAACCCGCCCCTCAGGAACCCGCGGCGCCAGAACCCGCAGCTCAGGAATCCGCGGCGCCAGAACCCGCCCCTCAGGAACCCGCGGCGCCAGAACCCGCCCCTCAGGAACCCGCGGCGCCAGAACCCGCAGCTCAGGAATCCGCCGCTCCGGAACCCGCCGCTCAGGAAACTTCCCCTCAGAAGCCTGTTCTTCCGGGAAGTGCGGCGACGGAAATCACTATCCAGGACGTGATCGACTGGGCGCCCGTGGATCAGCAGGGGGCAGTTCTTGCGCCGCCGTCGGACCAGTCCATCGACCAGATCGGCAATGCGCCGCTGGCCAGCGTCGATCTCGAGGTGTTTTTCGAACTCAATTCCGACCGCCTCACGCCTTCCGCCGAGGCAGAACTCGATGCGCTGATCCCGGAACTGATCAAGGCGGTGGAGCAGGACAACCGGCTGGTGTTCGTTGGGCATACCGATTCCTTAGGCGGTTATGCCTACAACCTCGATCTGTCGGTGCGCCGGGCCAGGGCGGTTTGCGATTATGTCCTGGCCAAAAGCGGTGTCGCGACCGACGTGGTGGGCACCAAGGGCCGTGCCTACAGCGACCCGAAAAACCCCGCCGATCCCGCCGCTGCCGAAAACCGCCGGGTCCAGCTTGTGCTCTACCCGCGTTGAGCGGTTCCGGCACTGCCCGCGCGTGAGGGGTCTGGCAGTCCGCGTCGGCGGGGTGTCACGCGTTGAAATCCATGATTTCAGGCAGAGCGTGGCGGAAGGGCGGCAAACCGGGCAGATCTGGACAGGCTGCTGAAGACGTGCCCCGGCAAGCCCGGTGAAGCCCGGTTTTCGAAAACCCGCTCTGCGGCAGCTCTTGTGCTGTGCCGCTTCGTTCGAACCGCCGGGAAACCGTTCCGGGCGGCACCCACAGCGGTCAGGCAAATGCTGTTCGGCCTTGCAAGGCCTCCGTCAGGGAAACCTCAAACCGCGCCCGAACCGAAGCCTTGAGACAGACGGATGTTTTACCCTGCCGCCCTGGCCGCGCGTTTGCGCTCATGCGGGTCGAGATGGCGTTTGCGCAGCCGGATCGCGTTCGGCGTCACCTCCACCAGCTCGTCGTCATTGATATAGGCGATCGCCTGTTCCAGCGACATCCGGCTCACCGGGGTCAGCCGCACCGCGTCGTCGGAGCCCGAGGCGCGCACATTGGTGAGCTTCTTGCCCTTCAGCGGGTTCACGTCGAGATCGTTGTCGCGCGAATGCTCGCCGATGATCATGCCCTGATAGACCTTCTCCTGCGGCTCGACGAACATCTTGCCGCGCTCCTCGAGGTTCCACAGCGCATAGGCCACGGCCTCGCCCGCCTCCATCGAGATCAGCACGCCCGCGCGCCGTCCGGGGATCGGCCCCTTGTGGGGCGCATGGCCGTGGAACACCCGGTTGAGCACGCCGGTGCCGCGGGTGTCGGTGAGGAACTCGCCGTGATAGCCGATCAGCCCGCGCGAGGGCACATGGGCGATGATCCGGGTCTTGCCGGCGCCCGCATGTTTCATCTCCACCAGATCGCCGCGCCGGGTGGAGGTCAGCTTCTCGATCACCGCGCCGGCATATTCGTCGTCGACATCGATGGTGACTTCCTCGATCGGCTCGAGCTTCACGCCGTTTTCCTCGCGCAGGATCACCTGCGGCCGCGAGATCGACAGCTCGAACCCTTCGCGGCGCATGTTCTCGATCAAGACGCCCATCTGCAATTCGCCCCGGCCCGAGACCTCGAAAGCCTCGCCGCCCGGCGTGTCGGCCACCTTGATGGCGACGTTCATCTCGGCCTCTTTCATCAGCCGCTCGCGGATCACCCGGGATTGCACCTTCTTGCCGTCGCGCCCCGCGAGCGGGCTGTCGTTGATGCCGAAGGTGACGGTGATGGTCGGCGGGTCGATCGGCTGGGCGTCGAGCGGCTCGTCGACCGCCAGCGCACAGATCGTGTCGGCCACGGTGGCCTTCTGCATGCCGGCGAGCGAGACGATGTCGCCGGCCACGGCTTCGTCGATCTCGGACTGGGCGAGGCCGCGGAAGGCGAGGATCTTCGACACCCGGAACTGCTCGATCTTCTGGCCGATACGGCTGATCGCCTGCACCGTGGCGCCGACCTTGAGCCGGCCCGATTCGACGCGGCCGGTGAGCAGCCGGCCGATGAACGGATCGGCCCCGAGGGTGGTGACGAGCATGCGGAAATCGTCGGCCTCATGGGCGATCTGGCGCGGTTTCGGCACATGGTTGACGATGAGGTCGAACAGCGCGTCGAGGGTTTTGCGCGGGCCGTCGAGCTCGTCATCGCACCAGCCCGAGCGGCCCGAGGCGTAGAGATGCGGGAAATCGAGCTGGTCGTCGTCGGCGCCGAGCGAGGCGAAAAGGTCGAACACCTCGTCGAGCGCGCGGTCGGGCTCGGCATCGGGCTTGTCGACCTTGTTGAGCACCACGATGGGGCGCAGCCCCAGCGCCAGCGCCTTGGAGGTGACGAATTTGGTCTGCGGCATCGGGCCTTCGGCGGCGTCGACCAGCAGCACCACGCCGTCGACCATGCTGAGGATCCGCTCCACCTCGCCGCCGAAATCGGCGTGCCCCGGCGTGTCGACAATATTGATCCGCGTGCCCTTCCACTCGACGCTGGTGGCCTTGGCGAGGATGGTGATGCCGCGTTCGCGTTCGAGATCGTTGGAATCCATCGCCCGCTCGGCGACGGACTGGTTCTCGCGGAAGGCGCCGGATTGCTTCAGAAGCTCGTCGACAAGGGTGGTCTTGCCGTGGTCGACGTGGGCGATGATGGCGATGTTGCGCAGGTCCATGGGAGCTCCGGATAGCGGGGGTTCGCGGCGCCATAGCGCGCGCGGGCGTGAAAGGCCAGCCTCAAATGGTTGAGGCGTGTTGGCGGCGGGTTACTGGGCGATGTAGCGGTCGCGCCGGTGGTTCATCATGATCACCAGATTGAGCAGCACCGCACCCGCGAGCGACCACAGCACCACCTGACCCGGGAACAGGAAGGCGGCGAGGATGAACACCAGCGCGTCGAAGCCGAGCTGGATCAGCCCGGCACGGATGCCGAGCCTGTCCTGGATATAGAGCGCCATGATGCCGATGCCGCCGAGCGTCGCCCCGTGGCGGAACAGCACCAGAAGCCCGGTGCCCGCGGTGATGCCGGCGAGGAAGGCCGACAGCGCCGGATGGCCGATGTCGAGCGTCACCAGCGCGCCGATCGCTTCGACGAGGGCCGACATGAGCGCCACCGCGAGGAAGGTCTTGAGCGTGAAGCCCCAGCCCATGCGGGCGACGGCGAAGAAGTAGAACGGCAGGTTGAGCAGAAAGAACACCGGTCCGAAGGCCCAGCCGCCCCAATAGGAGAGCACCAGCGACAGCCCGGCGATCTGTCCGGTGATCAGGCCGGAGGCTTGCAGGCAGGCGACCGAGAGAGCCACCAGCCCGGTGCCGACGAAGAACGCCAGCGCGTCTTCGAGCGGGGTATGGTGTTCGGACGGGGTGGAGAGCAGGAGCATGGTTCGGGCCTGTGCGTTGTTTGCCGCCCGGATACGCCGGCCGGGGCGCGGGCGCCAGTGGCGAATGCGCCGGGCCGTGGGGGATGCGGTGGATTGTCTGGTGGATTGTCTGGCGCGCACAAGACCGGGGCCGGTTTGTGCGAGCTGCGTTAACCCCGGGTTAGAGCGTTATGCGAAAAACCTGAATCACCTAACGCTTCCTGAAATCAGAGATTTCGGGCGCGTTAGAGCAGAAATCGCTAAATCTGAATCAAAATTCTCTGCCTCTCAATCAGCATCCTGCTGATTTCGAACGTGAATTTTGATGCGCAGTGTTGCAGATTGTGGTCCAGCACGAAGACCCGGATCGCCGAGGCAAGCCCCGCCGAGACCCCGCGGGCCTCGTCGATTTCGGCCGCCAGCGCATTGATCCCCTGGCCGCGTTCGGCGGCGATCTCGCGAAACGCCTCCCAGAACGGCGCTTCCAGCGAAACGCTGGTGCGGTGGCCGCGCAGGGTCAGAGAATGTTTCTCCGGTCGGGCCGTCACTGGTCGGGCTGTCATTCGAGATCCTGCCCGTCGAGCGCATGCCCCCCGACCGCGTGCCCATCAAGATCCCGCGCCGCCTTCTCGGCCCGCGCCGCCTCCAGAGCACGTTCCGCCTTGCTGCGCCCGTGTTTCGCCGCATTGGCGTCGCCCGCGGCGCGCTTTGCCGCGCGGGCTTTCTGTTTGCGGAAGCGGTTGAGGTTGGTGACGTTGCTCACTGTATTCTCCCGCCCGGGGCCACAAGCGCATCCAGCGCGCCTCTTTTTCGCGCCCCCTTTTTCCTGGGGCAAATACTCTCGGGGGGTCCGGGGGGCAGACAGCCCCCCGGCTTGCGCACCGCTCAGCTCTTCGGGCCGATCATGTCTTCCGGCCGGACGATCCGGTCGAAGGTCGCCTCATCCACAAAGCCGAGCGCCACCGCCTCTTCGCGCAACGTGGTGCCGTTTCTATGCGCGGTCTTGGCGACCTTGGTGGCATTGTCATAGCCGATGGTGGGGGCCAGCGCCGTCACCAGCATCAGGCTTTCCTTCATCAGCTTGTCGATACGGGCCTCGTTGGCCCTGATGCCGTTCAGCATCCGCAGGGTGAAGCTGTCGGCCACATCGCCCAGAAGCTGGATCGACTGAAGCAGGTTGTAGGCCATCATCGGGTTGTAGACGTTGAGTTCGAAATGACCCTGGGAGCCGGCGAATTTCATCGCCGCGTCGTTGCCCATCACATGGGCCGCCACCTGGGTCATGGCCTCGGCCTGGGTCGGGTTCACCTTGCCTGGCATGATCGAGGAGCCGGGCTCGTTTTCCGGCAGGATCAGCTCGCCAAGGCCCGAGCGCGGGCCCGAGCCCAGCAGGCGGATGTCGTTGGCGATCTTGTACATCGAGCCTGCGACCGTCGCCAGCGCGCCGGAGAGGAACACCATGGCGTCATGGGCCGACAGCGCCTCGAACTTGTTGGGCGCGGTCACGAAGGGCAGGCCGGTGATGCGCGCCATGTTCGCCGCCACCTCCTCGCCCCAGCCCGGGCGGGTGTTGAGCCCGGTGCCGACGGCGGTGCCGCCCTGGGCCAGCTCGTAGATGCCGGGCAGCGCCACGCGGATGCGCTCGATGCCGTTGCGGATCATCGCCGCATAGCCGGAAAACTCCTGACCGAGGGTGAGCGGGGTGGCGTCCTGGGTGTGGGTGCGGCCGATCTTGATGATGTCCTTGAACTCTTCCGACTTCGCCTCCAGCCCCCCGGCGAGCTTCTCCAGCCCCGGCAGAGCCACATCGCGCACGCTCATCGCCGCGGCGATATGCATCGCGGTGGGGAAGGTGTCGTTGGAGCTTTGGCCCATGTTGCAATGGTCATTGGGGTGGACCGGGTCTTTCGAGCCGATCACGCCCCCGAGGATCTCGATGGCACGGTTGGCGATCACCTCGTTGGCGTTCATGTTCGACTGGGTGCCGGAACCGGTCTGCCAGACCACCAGCGGGAAATGGGCGTCATGTTCGCCCGCGACCACTTCGCCCGCGGCCTGGATGATGGCGTCGGCGATTTTCGCGTCCAGCACACCCGCGGCCTTGTTGGCCTCGGCGCAGGCCTGTTTGACCACGCCGAGGGCACGCACGATGGCCACCGGCTGCTTTTCCCAGCCGATCGGGAAGTTCATCAGCGATCGCTGGGTCTGGGCGCCCCAGTATTTGTCGGACGGGACGTCGAGCGGGCCGAAGCTGTCGGTTTCGGTGCGGGTCTTGGACATGGGGGCCTCCGTTGTATGCAGTTGCATGCCGTTTAGCGCCCCCGCCACCGCGATGCAATCTCGGGTAGCGCGACCGGTGCCTCGTCTGGCGCATCATTTGCGGAAGGAATCGAGGCTGACGACTTCGGCATCGCTCTGGTCGCCTCCGGCGGGTGCGGGGTGCGCCGGGGTCGCGGCGGGTTTCGCGGTCTCGCCGGCGGTGCTGTTGAAGCCCGGGGGAGCGGGCGCTTCGCCGGTCTCGTCTTCCTGGGTCTCGAACCGCAGGCCGAATTCCACCGACGGGTCGACGAAGGTGCGGATCGCGTCGAAGGGCACATACATCCGCTCCGGCTGATTGCCGAAGTTGAGCGTGACCGCGAAGCCGTCGTCATCGACCTCGAGATCCTCGAACCAGTGCTGCATGACGATGGTCATGTCATCGGGAAAGCGGTCCGACAGCCAGTCGGCGATTTCCACGTCCGGGTGGCCGGTCTCGAAACTGATGAAGAAATGATGCGCGCCGGGCAGGCCGGTTTCGGCCACGCCGGCGAGCACGTCGTGGATCAGCCGGCGCATGGCGGCGTGCATCAGGTTGCCATAGTCGATCGGCCGCGACATCTCGTCCTCCGGTGGGCTCTGGCCCACCATAAGGAATTTCAATGGGAAGGGAAGAGGGGGCAGGGGGTGCCGGCTGGTGCTTGCCGGTCGGGTGACAGGGTGGAAGCTGGACACCGGGGGTAGGCGGCGGCTGGCCGGCGCGGACGGTGGCGGATGGGCTGCCCCGTGGCCAGGTGCGGTCCCGCACGGGCATCGCGGGCGTGTGGCGCCCTGAAAGCCTTCCGGGAGCGCCCGGGCGTGCCAGCGGTGGCAAGGGCCTGGCTGCGCAAACCGGGTGCCGGGTTTGCGCGTTTGTCATGCGGAAACGACAGGCCAGGAGGCGCGGCGCGACTGTGGATGAGCGGAATGTGCCCCGTGGCGGGGACGGCACGGTTGCAAACGCCATGCCCCTTTGCGCCCCTTGCCGCTGTGAAGGCCTGGTTCAGAAACGGTTAACAGCGCCGGGATGAAGTCGGGCGTGGTGGCTGTAAGATGTTGGAAACGTGGGATAAAGGACGTATTCCAATAGTCCGGAATTCCGGACTATTGGAATACCGGAAGTCCGGAATATTGCGTTTGACGAAATACCTGACACAGAGAGCATCGCCTGACGCATTGAAATCTGTGATTTCAGGCAGCGTCAGGTGAGTCAGGTTTTCACATGACGCTCTGGTGGACGGTCAGAGGGCACAGCCAGAGCTTGCCCACGCGCATGAGCGTCGCAAGCGACTGCAAGTGGCATCATTTGGCCGCAAGAAGCATCAGTCGGTCGCAATCACCGGACCGGATGGCAGGGGAGAAGTGCAGGCTTCTGTTGCCAGGTGCCTGCGAACCCCGCCTCACGCGGCTAGGCGAGAGGGCTTGAGTTTCGATCTTCCGCACCGCTTAGGCGGCGAGGGCGACCGGAGCACGATTGTCGTTGGCAATTATGCTTTGCGGACCGATAACGGTGGTACCTCACCGGGACAAAGCAACCCCTTTACACGTTCGTCGATCCTGTTTCGGCCCCCTGTCCCCCCAACGAAGGGTATCTGGTGGAGCCGCCGGGTACCGCCCCCGGGTCCGATCCGTTTATTCCGAGCGCGTTTATGCCCATAGCCTCCAGGGAGGCTCTGCCAATATAGGGGCCCGAAAGGCCGGGGGGAAGGGGGGAGAAGGACAAACCGGGTGTTCCGGGGCGAAAAGCGGCGGTCCAGGCCCACCGGAGGCCGGGCACAGCGGGGTTCAGCAGGGGGCCACCGAGGGCACAGCGGGGCCGCAGCGGTGGAGCCTCGGGGGCGCAGAAAAGGCGCAGCGGGAAAGCACCGGGGGCGCAGGGGGGTTCAGAAATGCCAGCGCAGCCCCAGGGTGGCGTAGGTGGCGCCGGTGTCGGTGTAGTTGAACATCTCGAAACCTGCGGGGCCGTTCTCGCCCTTGCTCTTGATGCCCGACCGGTGGTGCATCCTGAACACCAGTTCCCGGTCCGGCCGGTCGGGCAGCGCAAAGGTCAGTTCGGGCGAGAAGAAATGCAGGAGCCGCGACCCCTCGTCATTGCCGCTGACCTCGCGTTCGTAGTCGGAAATGCCGGTGGCGTAGCTGAGCCCGGTCGAGATCGCGAAGCTGGTCTTCACCACGTCGTTCCAGGGAAAGCGCTTCCAGCGCAGATAGAGCGCGGCCCAGGCTTCGGCTTCCGTCTGGGTGCCGAAGCGCTGGCCCGCGCCCAGTTCGGCCTCGATGCCGAAAAGATCGCTGCCGTTCCAGTCGACATCGACCAGGTCGCGCGAAAAGGCGAAACCGGCGATCGCGGAGCCTTTCCAGTCGAAATTCCACACCGGGGTGGGCAGGACGAGCCCCCAGTCGCCCTCGGTCGCGTCGGCGATGCCGAAGGCCATGCCGGGCGAGGTTGTCGTCTGGCGTCCGGCGAAGACATGCGCCGCGCAGGTGCCCTCGCAGGGGGCGAACGGGTTGTGCCAGGTGGCGCCGAGCCCGCTGCCGCCCCCGCTGCCGGCATGGGCGGGCAGGGCCGGCGCCATGGTGAGCGCCAGCAGGAGGCATGCCGGAAATCCGGGCAGAGGGTTTCGCATGGGGCCCGATCCTTCTTGAGTTGCGTGCCGCAACGGCGCTGCCTGCAATGCACAGCCGGGTTCCGGGCGCTTGCGGGCGCTTGCGGACGGGCGCGACGGTGGCAGCAACGGTGCCGCCGGTCAACGCCGCGGCGGGCGGAGGCGTTGCGGTGGCAGCAATACGCCCAGACGGAACCCGCTTTCCCTGCGGCGCCCGGCCCCCTAACCTGTGGGCGCGATCTGAAAGGGAGGATTTCGCGATGTTCAGGGCACTTGTACTGGAGCAGGACGAGGATGGCATGGCCCGGGCCTCGGTGCGGGAGATCGGCGAGGACCGGTTGCCGCAAGGCGAGGTGACCGTTGCGGTGGAGTATTCCACGCTCAACTACAAGGACGGGTTGTGCCTGTCGCCCGGAGGCGGCGGGCTGGTGCGGGCCTGGCCGCATGTGGGCGGGATTGATTTCGCGGGCACGGTCGAGAGTTCGCAGGATCCGCGCTACCGCCCCGGCGACAAGGTGGTGCTCACCGGCTGGCGGGTCGGCGAGGTGCATTGGGGCGGCTATGCCCAGAAGGCGCGGGTGAAGGCCGACTGGCTGGTGCCGCTGCCCGACGGGCTGACGACGCGGCAGGCGATGGCTGTGGGCACGGCGGGGCTGACCGCGATGCTGGCGGTGATGGCACTGGAAGACCACGGGCTGGCGCCGGAGAACGGCGAGGTGCTGGTGACCGGCGCGGCGGGGGGTGTCGGCTCGGTGGCGGTGGCGCTGCTTGCGGGGCTGGGCTACGCGGTCGCGGGGGTGACCGGGCGGCCCGAACAGGCGGCGTATCTCAGCGGCCTCGGTGCGGCGCGGATCGTGGCGCGCGAGGAGCTGAACCAGACCGTGAAACGTCCGCTGGAGCGGGAGACCTGGGCCGGCTGCGTCGATGCCGTCGGCGGGGCGATGCTCGCCCGGGTGCTGGGGCAGATGAAATACGGCGCCTCGGTGGCCGCGGTCGGGCTTGCCGGCGGGGCGGATCTGCCGGCGAGCGTGATCCCCTTCCTGTTGCGCGGGGTGAAGCTTCTCGGGATCGACAGCGTGATGCAGCCCTATGATGCCCGCACCCGCGCCTGGGCGCGGCTGGCGCGCGATCTCGACATGGAAAAGCTCGAAGCGATGGTGACGCCCGCGGTACTGGCCGATCTGCCCGGGCTCGGGGCCGATATTCTGAAGGGTCAGGTGAAGGGCCGGGTGGTTGTGGATGTGAACCGCTGACGGAAGCCTCCCGGAGGCGCCCCGGGGCGAAAGCTCCCGGGGCCAGCCCCCCCGGACAACCCAGGACAACCCCGGAGGCTCTGGCCCGTCCCGGCGCCGGCGCGGCTTCTGCCGCCGTGTCCTTGAGTAGTTTACCCAGGAAAAAGGGGCGGCGCGGGCCGGGGTGCCGGGGGCGGGCCGCCGGGCCGGGCGGGCTCCCGCAATTGTCCCGTGGCCTGCGGAATACACCGTCGGGGTGTTGCGCCCCGGCGGGCTTGTGCGGTATGGTGCGGGGGCGGAAACTGGGGGCAGACAATCATCCCCGGGCGGCGTGCCCGGGTCCATTCCGGAGGACGATCGCCGTGCCCACCTTTGCCCGTCTTGCCGGTGCCGTGCTGCTTGCCGCGCTCGGTGCCTATGTCGCGTTGCGCGTTGAGCCCTATCTGCCGGAATGGCAGAAGGGCCAGATGTTTATTCCGGTGGCGGCTCTGGTCGGGCTGGTGCTGGGGTGGGTTTTCACGGGCGGTCATCTCGACCGCGGCCATGGCAATCCGCTGGCGATCGGTTTCGGATCGGCGGTTCTGCTCGCGCTCTGGGTGGCGTTTCTGTTTGCCATGTCGGAGATGATCGACAAGTCGATGCGGGGGGCTTATCACGGCAGCCCGACCGACGCGGTGCAGGACGTGTTTGGCATCATGATCGAATTTGCACAGGACTATCTGAAGCCTGACGTGCTGCTTGCGCTCGGGATCGGCGGCCCCGTGGTCGGGATGCTGACCTGGCTCGGCGGACGGTTCATCCGGTGAGCTTTCGGGAGCCGCCAGCGGGGCAAGGCCAGGAGCAGAACGGGGAGGCGCTGTTTGTCTACGGTCCGCTGTGTCACGCGCCGCTGCGTGCGGCGGTGCTGGGCGTTGCGGCGGAGGCGGTGCCGGCGCGGGTCGACGGGTTTGTGAGCGGGGCGGTGCCTGGGCGTGAGGTGCCGGGGCTGGTGCCGGTTGACGGTGCGGGCGCCGGTGCAGTTGACGGGCTGATGCTGCGCGGGCTTGGGGCTGGTGCGGTCGAGCGGGCCATGTGGTTTGCGGAGGTGCTGGGCGCCGCGCCGGTTACGGTGCAGGCGGAGGCCGGGGGGCTGCGCCTCGAGGCCACGGCGTTTTCCTGTGCGGGCGTATCCGGTGGCGCGTGGGATCTGGCGCGGTTTGAACAGGCGCTGGGCGCGGCCTGGACCGAAGCGGCCCGCGAGGTGATGGCGGAATTCGGTAAAGTTTCTGCGGAGGCGATGGCGCGGCGCTGGCCGACGGCCTGCATGCGCGCGGCCACGCGGCTGCGGGCGGCCGGGCGCGCGGAGGGTTCAGGGAAGACGGGCCCGGGGATCCGGGCGGATCTGACCGCGGCGCGCGACGTGGAAATCCTGAAACCCCGCACGCCCTACACCGAGTATTTCAGCCTTGAAGACCCGGATCTGCGGTTTCGCCGGTTCGATGGCAGCTGGAGCCGCCGGGTGCGGCGCGCGGGCTTCATCGGCGGCGATGCGGCGACGGTGCTGCCCTATGATCCGCAGCTGGATGCGGTGCTGCTGGTGGAGCAGTTCCGGGTCGGGCCGCTGTTGCGCGGCGATCCGCGCCCGTGGTCGCTGGAGCCCATCGCCGGCCGGATCGACCCCGGCGAAAGCGCCGAGGACTGCGCCCGGCGCGAGGCGCTGGAGGAGGCGGGGTTGCGCCTCGGGGCGCTGCACCGGGTGGCGGACTATTACCCGTCGCCGGGGGCGGTGACGGAATATCTGTTTTCTTTCGTCGGCATCGCCGATCTTTCGGGACGCGGCGGCGAGATCGGCGGCGAGGACAGCGAGGAAGAAGACATCCGCACCCATGTGGTGGGGTTTGACCGGCTGATGGCGGCGATCGACAGCGCCGAGGCGGCGACGGGGCCGCTGATCCTCACCGCCTATTGGCTGGCGCTGCACCGGGAGCGGCTTTCGGGATGGGCCTGGCCTGAGCGGTGCAAGGCGCGGAAAACACATCGCTTTCCGGGCGGGTGTGGGGCTGGTGTAGGGTAAAGCCGCCGGGCGCTCAGGCCCCGCCTTGAGTTCCCCGCCCCCGGGACGTAAACAGCCCCGCAGGCGAGCGGAAGGAGAGGCCCATGGACCGGCGCGACCATCTCGATCAGCTGATCGGCAACACCCCGCTGGTGCGGCTCAGGAGCGTCTCCGAGGCCACGGGCTGCGAGATCTACGGCAAGGCGGAGTTCATGAACCCGGGGCAAAGCGTGAAGGACCGCGCCGCGCTGTGGATCATCCGCGACGCCGTTTCCCGCGGCGCGCTGCGCCCGGGCGGCACCATCGTCGAGGGCACCGCGGGCAATACCGGCATCGGGCTGGCACTGCTCGGCAGCGCCATGGGGTTCCGCACGGTGATCGTGATCCCCGAGACCCAGAGCCGCGAGAAGAAGGACATGATCCGCCTCGCCGGGGCCGAGCTCGTCGAAGTGCCCGCCGCGCCCTACCGCAACCCCAACAATTTCGCCCGCTATTCCGGGCGTCTGGCGCAGGCGCTGGCGAAGACGGAGGCAAATGGCGCGGTCTGGGCGAACCAGTTCGACAACGTGGCCAACCGGCAGGCGCATATGGACAGCACCGGCCCCGAGATCTGGGACCAGACCGGCGGCCGGATTGATGGTTTCACCTGCGCCGTGGGCTCGGGCGGCACGCTGGCTGGCGTGGCGGCGGTGTTGCAGCCCCGGGGCGTGAAGATCGGCCTTGCCGACCCGATGGGGGCGGGGCTTTACAGCTATTATACGCGCGGCGAGGTGGCGCCGGAGGGCAGTTCGATCGCCGAGGGCATCGGGCAGGTGCGGATCACCGCCAATCTCGAAGGCTTCCGCCCCGACATGGCCTGGCAGATCCCCGACGCGGAGGCGCTGCCGCTGCTTTATGATGTGGCGATGCGGGAGGGGATGGTGCTCGGCGGCTCGTCGGCGATCAATATCGCCGGAGCGGTGCGGATGGCGCGGGAGATGGGGCCGGGGCATGTGATCGTGACCGTGCTGGCGGATTACGGCAACCGCTATGCGTCGAAGCTCTACAACCCGGGCTTCCTGAGAGAAAACAATCTGCCGGTGCCGCCCTGGCTCGACCGCGCGGCCCCGGTTCTGCCGGATGTGAGCGAGGTGGCGGCGTGATGGGGAAGCTGTCCACGGGCTGGCGTCTGCTGCCGGCGATGATGCTGGCGGCGGTGCTCTGGGCGTTGGGGGCCGGGGCCATGGCGCAGGGCGCCGCGGCGGAAACCGCTGCGGCGGAACCGGCTGCGATTGAAACCTCTGCGGCGGAACCCCCTGCGCCCACCTCCGGTCCGCTGCCACCGGAACTGGCGCAGGTCTGGAGTGACATCGAGTACCGCGAGTGGCAGGGGTTCGCAGACCGGGTCGAAACGGCGCTGGAAAGCGGGCGGGTGAGCGACAGTGTGCTGGGCGATCTGCGCCGCGAGCTGGTCGACTGGCGCGCGACCTTCGCCTCGGCGAAGGAGGCAAATTCGGTGCGCATCGGCGCGCTCGAAGCGCAGATCGCTGCACTTGGGGCGGCGCCTGCGGAGGGCGGCGGCGAACCGGAGGGCATGGCCGAAACGCGGGCCGGGCTGGTGGCCGAACTCGACAAGGTGCTGGCCCCCGTCACCCGTGCGACGCTCGCCCATGCGCGCGCCGAATTGCTGATCGGCACGCTCGATGCCTCGCTGCGCAACCGCACGGTGAGCGACGTGAGCGCCAGGGGGCCGAACCCGTTCAACTATGCCGCCTGGCTGCCCGCTTTCGAGAGCTTTCAGCGCAGCTTCAGCCTCGCCTGGGCGGCGGCGCTCGCGTCCTGGTCCATTCCCAGCGAGCGCCCGAGTCTTCTGGCGGCGCTGCCGGTGACGCTTCCGCTGGGGGCGATCGGGCTGGTGCTGCTGGTGTTCGGCTGGCGCACGCTTCGCCGGGTCGGGGAGCGGCTGCGCGTCGGAAAATCGCCTGCCGTGCGCGGGGCCTGGGGGTTCGTGGTTTCGGGGCTACAGGTTCTGGTGCCTGGGTTCGGGGCGATTCTGCTGGGCGCCGCTGTCGACAATTCATTCGTTCTCGACACGCGCGGCGAACAGATCGTTTCGGCGTTCATCGGCATAGCCGTGGTGCAGTTCATGGCGCGCTGGCTTGGCAACCGGGTGTTCGGAATCCCGGGCTCATACTGGCGGGTGCTGAAGGTTTCGAACCGCGAAGTGCGGATGGGCTATGCCCTGGCGGCAACGCTGGGCGGGCTGGTCGGGTTGCAGATGCTGGTGGTGGATCTTGCCCGGATCGACGCCTGGTCGGAAGCCACGCTTGCGGTGCTCGATTTTCCGCTGATCCTTGCCACTGCGGTGGTGCTCTGGCGCTTCGGGCGGCTGCTGGCGCTCTATCGCGGTGAAACGGTGGAGACCGGGGAAGACGACGACCGGTCGCAAAACTTCTATACCTCGACCGTGCGGGCGCTGGGCAATCTGGTGACGCTGGTTGCCATCGCGGCGCCGCTCGCGGCGGCGCTTGGCTATCGCAGCCTCGCGGTGTTTCTGCTGTTCCCGACGATCTACACCCTGGCCACAGTGGCCTTTCTGATGGTGCTGCACCATTTCATCACCGACCTGTTCGCCCTGATCGTGCGGCGCAGCCGCGACGAGGCGGCGCAATCGCTGGTGCCGGTGCTGTTCAGCGTGGCCGCGGCGCTGGCCGCAACGCCGCTGATCCTGCTGATCTGGGGCTTCCGCTGGTCGGACATTACCGAGATCTGGGTCCGTATCTGGTCGGGGATCCATATCGGCGAAAACCTGGTGATCACCCCGACGACGGTGCTGACCGCGGGGCTGGTGTTCGGCATCGGCTATGCGGTGACCCGGCTGCTCCAGGGGATGCTGGGCTCGACCATCCTGCCCAAGACCGGCATGGACCCGGGCGGCCAGGTGGCGCTGACCTCCGGCGTCGGCTATGTCGGGCTGTTCGTGGCGGCGCTGGCGGCAGTGACCGCGGCGGGGATCGACCTGACCTCGCTCGCCTTCGTCGCAGGCGCCCTTTCGCTGGGCATCGGCTTCGGGCTGCAGAACATCGTGTCGAACTTCGTCTCCGGCATCATCCTGCTGATCGAACGCCCGATCAGCAAGGGCGACCGGATCGAGGTGGGCACCACCATGGGCATCGTGCGCGACATTTCGGTGCGCTCCACAAGGATCGAGACCTTCGACCGTTCCGACGTGATCGTGCCGAATTCGGACCTGATCTCCGGCGTGGTCACCAACTACACCCATGGCAATTCGCTCGGCCGGGTGATCCTGCCGGTGGGGGTGGCCTATGGCACCGATACGAGGCTGGTGGAGCGGATCCTGCGCGAAGTGGCCGAGGCGCATCCGCTGGTGACGGTGAACCCGGCGCCGCTGATCGTGTTCAGCGCCTTCGGGGCGGATTCGCTGGATTTCGAGGTCCGGGTGATCCTGAGCGACGTGCGCTTCGGGCTTTCGGTGCGCAGCGAGCTCAACCACGAGATCGCCCGCCGTTTCACCGAGGAAGGGATCGAGATTCCCTTCGCCCAGCGCGACATCTGGCTGAGGAACCCCGAGGCGCTGAACGGCGGGACGGGGGGCGCGGCTCCCGGCGCGGAAGCGCCAACGGCTCCCGGCGCGGATGCGCCAATCGCACCCGGCGCGGAAGCGCCAATGGCTCCCGGCGCGGATGCGCCAATGGCACCTGACGCGGCCACATGACCCCTGTTGCAACCGGAGAACCCCGATGACCAGACCCCTGTTCCGCGACGATGCCTATGCCACCGAGGCCCCGGCCCGGGTGGTCTCGATCAACGACCGTGGCGGCGTGGTGCTTGAGGCTGCGCTGTTCTACCCGACCGGCGGCGGTCAGCCCGGCGACAGCGGCTGGCTGCGCTGGGAGGGCGGCGAGATGGCGGTGGCCACGACCGTGAAGGGCGAAGGCGAAGAGATCGTGCTGGTCCCCGCCGAAGGCGCGGTGCTGCCGCCGGTGGGGGCAGAGGGGAAGCAGGCGATCGACTGGGCGCGCCGTTACCGGCTGATGCGGATGCATACCGCGCTGCACCTGCTCTCGGTGGTGCTGCCGTTTCCGGTCACCGGAGGCGCCGTGGGCGAGGTGAAATCGCGCCTCGACTTTGCCATGGAACATCCGATCGAGGACAAGCCGGCGGTGGAGGCGGCGCTGAACGCGCTGGTCGCGCAGGATCTGCCGGTGACCTCCGAATGGATCAGTGATGCGGAGCTTGAGGCCAATCCCGGGCTGGTGAAGACGATGTCGGTGCAGCCACCCAGGGGCGCCGGGCGGGTGCGGCTGGTGCGGATCGGTGCGGAGGCGCCCGTCGATCTCCAGCCCTGCGGCGGCACCCATGTGGCGCGCACCGGCGAGATCGGGGCGTTGCGCATCGGCAAGGTCGAGAAGAAGGGCAGGCTGAACCGGCGGGTGCATCTTCATCTCGTGGAGTGAGGCGAGGTTCAGGGTTTTTGAGTATTTCAACCAGGAAAAAGGGGGGTCTGGAAGACCCCCGGGGAAGGGTGTGATGGCGGATCTGCCGGAAGACTGGCGCGCGGCGAACCGGGCGGCCTGGGACGAGCGGGTGGGTATTCACCTTCGCTCGGAGGACTACGATCTGGCCCCCCTGCGCGCGGGCCGGGGGGTGTTGCAACCGATCGAGGCGGCCGAGATGGGCGATGTCGCGGGGCTGAAGATCGCGCATCTGCAATGCCATTTCGGGCGCGATTCGCTGGTGCTGGCGCAGCAGGGCGCCGAGGTGGTGGGGCTGGATTTTTCCGCCGAGGCGATCCGTACGGCGCGGGCGCTTGCGCAGGAGCTGGGGCTCGCGGAGCGGGCGCGGTTCGTCGAGGCGGATCTCTACGACGCGCCGGACGCGCTGAGGGCGGAGGCGCCGTTCGACCGGGCGTTCGTCACCTGGGGCGCCATCGGCTGGCTGCCGGATCTTGCGGGCTGGGCCCGGGTGGTGGCGGGGCTGCTGAGGCCCGGGGGCCGTCTCTATCTCGCCGAGGGGCATCCGCTGGCGATGGTGTTTGACACCCGGGAGGGCGATGACGGCGAAGGGCGGCCGCTGTGGTCTTATCCTTACATGGATTTCGCGATCTCGAAGGACGAGGCGCCGGTGGACTATACCGGCGATGGTCCGGCGCTCGAGGCCAGCCACGAATACTGGTGGGACCACCAGCTTGGCGACATTCTCACCGCGCTCGCGGGGGCAGGGCTCCGGCTCGACTGGCTGCATGAACATGACGCGGTGCCGTGGCGGCTGTTTTCGGTGCTTGAAGCGGCGCCGGGCGGGATGTTCCGCTGGCCCGGCAAGCGCTGGTTGCCGCTGTCGTTTTCGCTCTCGGCCACCAGGGGGTAGACGAGGGGAAGCCGCCCGGCGGTGTCGGCGAGGGGAGCCGCCCGGCGCGGGGCCGGTCCGGTGCCCGGGCGGCATGTGCTGGGCCGGAAGGTCGCGGATGCTCTCGGACAGTTCCGGAAGGTCGGGGCAGGCGGCAGGGCATTCCCGGGCCGCTGTTCTGTGCCTTTGCCCAGCCTCAGGCCCCGGCCCGGATCCAGCCGCCGCCCAACACCCGGCTCCCGCCGGTCTCATAGAAAACGCAGGCCTGCCCGGGGCTGACCCCTTCTTCCGGCGCCAGCAGCTCGACCTCGGCCCGGCTCTCCGACAGCGGCCGCACGATCGCCTCGCGCGGTGGCCGGGTGGAGCGCAGCTTGACGCTGAGGGGCCATTCTGCCTGCGCGGTAAAGGGCGCGTCGCCCAGCCAGTTGATCTCGCGCACCGGCACGATCCGGGTTGCCAGCATCTCTTTCGGACCGACCACCACCCGGCGGCGCGCCACATCCAGCCGCACCACATAGAGCGGCTCCGCAAGCCCGCCGATCCCGAGCCCCCGGCGCTGGCCGATGGTGTAGTGGATCACCCCCGCATGGGCGCCGAGCACCCGCCCGTCGGCATGGACGATCTCGCCCGGCTCCGCCGCCCCGGGCCGCAGCTTCTCGATCACCCCGGCGTAATTGCCGTCGGGCACGAAACAGATGTCCTGACTGTCGGGCTTGTTCGCCACCTCGAGACCGAAACGCCGCGCCAGCGCCCGGGTTTCCTCCTTGGTCTTCAGATGCCCCAGCGGAAACCGCAAAAAGGCAAGCTGCTCGGGCGTGGTGGAAAACAGGAAATACGACTGGTCGCGCGCGGGATCGGCGGCACGGTGCAACTCGGGGCCGCTCAGACCTTCGAAGCGCTGAATATAATGCCCGGTGGCCATGCAATCGGCGTCCAGATCGCGGGCGGTCTGCAACAGATCGACGAATTTCACCCGTTCGTTGCAGCGGATGCAGGGCACCGGCGTGCTGCCGGCGAGGTAGCTGTCGGCAAATTCCTCGATCACCGCGTCGCGGAAGATGTTCTCGTAATCCAGCACATAATGCGGGAATCCCATGGCCTCGGCGACCCGCGCGGCGTCGTGAATGTCCACCCCCGCGCAGCAGGCGTTCTTCTTCGCCAGCGCCGCGCCGTGGTCGTAGAGCTGCAACGTGACGCCGATCACGTCATAGCCCTCCTGCCGGAGCAGGGCGGCGACGACCGAACTGTCGACCCCACCCGACATCGCCACCACCACCCGGGTCTCGGCGGGCGGTTTGGCGAGGCCCAGCGAATTCAGGGCGGTTTCGGGATTGCGGGCGATCATGGGGCCTCCGGTCCGGGACAAGCAAGGAAATATAGGAAAATTGCAGCTAACAACAAGGCCGGGTTTCACCTCTCCTTAAACGGTTTTGGCCAGACTGGATGGGCAGAGACGATGAGGTGAGAGATGTATCTGAAAAAGGTCGACGGCCCCCGGGCGGTGCGGCTCGAGGATGGCACGATCATGACCCGCGCCGATTTGCCGCCTGCGAACACAAGGCGCTGGGTGGCGAGCCGCAAGGCCGCCGTGGTGCGCGGTGTGGAACACGGGCTCATGCCGCTTGCGGAAGCGCTCAGGACCTATGCGCTTTCCGAAGAGGAGTTCATGGAGTGGAAAACTGCCGTGGACCGTCACGGAGAAGCCGCACTCAAGGCCACGCAGCTGCAAAGGTATAGACAACCTTGAGATGTTTTCGCTAAAAGTTCTGCAACGGTAACGGGGCGTTAACCTTTTCCGCTCATGGTGTTTACCAACAGAACGGAAGATGCGGAGGCAAACATGCGGATCCTGTTGGTTGAAGACGACCCTACCACGTCGCGTTCGATCGAGCTGATGCTCACTCACGCGAATCTGAACGTCTATTCCACCGACCTTGGGGAAGAGGGGATCGACCTCGCCAAGCTCTACGATTACGACCTGATCCTTCTCGATCTCGGTCTTCCCGACATCAACGGCCACGAGGTTCTGCGCCAGCTGCGCATGGCCCGGATCGACACGCCGATCCTGATCCTCACCGGGTCCGACGATACCGAAGACAAGATCAAGGGCTTCGGTTTCGGGGCGGACGATTACCTGACCAAGCCGTTCCACCGCGCCGAGCTTGTTGCCCGGATCCACGCCATCATCCGCCGTTCCAAGGGCCACGCGCAGTCGGTCATCGTGACCGGCAAGGTGGAGGTGAACCTTGATTCGAAATCCGTCGAGGTCGACGGCAAACAGGTGCATCTCACCGGCAAGGAATATCAGATGCTCGAGCTTCTGAGCCTGCGCAAGGGCACGACGCTCACCAAGGAAATGTTCCTCAACCACCTCTATGGCGGCATGGACGAGCCCGAACTCAAGATCATCGACGTTTTCATCTGCAAGCTCCGCAAGAAACTTGCAAATGCAACAGGTGGTGCGAATTACATCGAAACCGTCTGGGGCCGGGGCTATGTGCTGCGCGACCCGGAACCCGACGAACTCACCAGCCCGCTGGCCATCGGCGCCTGACCCAGGCGCCATATCCGCCCGGGCGGTCCTTTTGAAACCGGTGCTGCACAACGCGGCGCCGGTTTTCCTTTGGGCGATGCTGGCGTTGCCCGCAGGCCGCCCGGCCCGCACCAGGCACCGGGCCCGGGCTGGACGCAAGCCGGGGCGGGGCTTACACACGGGAAGCTACGCAAGCACACCCAGACCCGCGCGCCCGGGGGAGGCTTTGGAGGCTTTGGAGGCTGTCATGTCCCAGGATCGATTCGCCGGTATCGCCGTGGAGGCGCTCGACGCCCGGCAGGCCGCAGCGGAGCTTGCCCGTCTCGCCGCGCTGATCGGGCGCGCCAACCTTGCCTATCACCGCGACGACGCGCCGGACATCAGCGATGCCGATTACGACGCCGCGAAGCGGCGCAACGCAGCGATCGAGGCGCGGTTTCCGGCGCTGAAACGGCCCGACAGCCCCTCGGACAAGGTCGGCGCGCCGGGGCGCGAGGGGTTCGCCAAGGTCACCCATGCGGTGCGCATGCTGTCGCTCGCCAATGTGTTCGACGCGGGCGAGCTCGGCGATTTCGACGCCTCCTTGCGCAATTTCCTCGGCCTCACCCCGGAGGCCCCGCTCGGCTATACTGCGGAGCCCAAGATCGACGGGCTGTCGCTCAGCCTGCGCTATGAGCACGGCCAGCTTACCCGGGCCGCCACCCGTGGCGACGGCGTGACCGGCGAAGACGTCACCGCCAACGCCCGCACGATTGCCGACATCCCCCACCGCATCGACGGCGCCCCGGATCTGCTGGAGGTGCGCGGCGAGGTCTATATGGCACATGCGGATTTTGCCGCGCTCAATGCCCGGCAGGCGGAAAAGGGCCAGAAACCCTTCGCCAATCCGCGCAATGCCGCCGCAGGAAGCCTGCGCCAGCTCGATCCGACAATCACCGCCGCCCGGCCGCTCAAATTCTTCGCCTATGCGTGGGGCGCCCTCTCTGCGCCACTCGCCGACACCCAGATGGCCGCCCTCGCGCGGCTCGAAGCCTTCGGTTTCGCCATCAACCCGCTGACGAAACCCTGCGCAAACACCGAGGACCTCCTCGCCCATTACGCCAAAATCGAGGCCCAACGGGCAGAGCTTCCCTATGACATCGACGGCGTGGTCTACAAGGTCGACGACCTCGCCCTGCAAGCCCGCCTTGGTTTCCGCTCCACCACCCCACGCTGGGCGATCGCCCACAAGTTTCCGGCCGAAAAGGCCTGGACCCGGCTCGAAGGCATCGACATTCAGGTCGGCCGCACCGGCGCGCTCAGCCCGGTGGCGCGGCTCAAACCGGTCACCGTCGGCGGCGTGGTGGTCGCCAACGCCACGCTGCATAACGAAGATTATATCGCCGGGCGCGATGCCACCGGCGCGCCGATCCGCGGCGGCAAGGACATCCGCCCCGGCGACTGGGTCGAGGTCTACCGGGCGGGCGACGTGATCCCCAAGGTCTCGGATGTCGACCTCGCCCGCCGCCGCACCGCCACCCCCTTTGCCTTCCCCGAAACCTGCCCCGAATGCGGCTCCGATGCCCTGCGCGAAGAGGGCGATTCGGTGCGCCGCTGTTCGGGCGGGCTGATCTGTCCGGCGCAGGCGGTGGAAAAGCTCAAGCATTTCGTCTCCCGCGGCGCCTTCGACATCGAAGGTCTGGGCGCGAAACAGGTGGAGATGTTCTACGCCGACGACACCCTCCCGATCCGCGAACCGGCCGACATCTTCACCCTTGCCGCGCGCGATGCGGCAAACCTCACGAAGCTCGCCAACCGCGACGGCTGGGGCGAAAGATCCGCCGCCAAGCTGTTCGCCGCGATCGAGGAGAAACGCCGGATCGCGCTCAAACGGCTGATCTTCGCGCTCGGCATCCGCCATGTGGGCGAGGTGGTCGCTGGCGATCTGGCGCGGCATTATCTGAGCTGGGAGGCCTTCGTCGAGGCCATCGACCGTGCCGTGCCCGCGGGCGCGCGCCATCTCGAAGCCGAAAAGGCGGTGCTGGAAGACCGCGCGGCAGCGGGCGTGGAGGGGCGGCGCGCGCGGCTGTCCGAGACCCGGGCCGCCATCTGGGCCCGCGACCCGGCCATCGGCCCGGAGGCGCGCGCCGCCTGGGACGAGCTGGTCGGCATTGACGGGATCGGCGTCGCGGTGGCCACGGCGCTCACCACGGCGTTTCACCAACGGGCGGAGCGCGCCTCCATCGACCGGCTGGCCGCCGAACTTGACATCCTCCCCGCCGAAGCCCCCGATACCGGAGCGAGTCCGGTCGCGGGCAAGACGGTGGTGTTCACCGGCAAGCTCGAAAAAATGACCCGCGCCGAGGCCAAGGCCCGCGCCGAGGCGCTCGGCGCCAGGGTCGCGGGCTCGGTGTCGAAGAACACCGATCTGCTGGTGGCCGGCCCCGGCGCGGGGTCGAAGGCGAAGAAGGCCGCCGATCTCGGGGTCGAGACCACCGACGAGGACGGCTGGCTTGCGCTGATCGGGGAGGGCTGACATGGCGACCCGGCCGGAAATCCTGTTTCCGCTGTTCTCGGATCTGGAGACGCTGGGCGGCGTCGGCCCGAAGACGGCAAAGGCCCTTGCCGCGCTCGACATCGAGCTGCCGCGCGATCTGCTGTTTTCGCTGCCCTACGCGGTGGTCGACCGCCGGTTTCGCGCGTCGGTGCAGGAGGTGGTGCCGCCCGCGACGGTCACCGTCGAGGTGCTCATCGGCCAGCACCTGCCGCCGCGCGGCCGCAACGCGCCCTACAAGGTCGAGGTGAGCGACCAGCTTACCAGCTTCCACCTCGTGTTCTTCCACGCCAATCCCGACTGGCTTCAGCGCCAGCTTCCCACCGGCGAGCGGCGGGTGGTCTCGGGCAAGGTGGAGCTGTTCGACGGCATCGCCCAGATGGTGCATCCCGATTACATCCTGCGCCCCGGACAGGCCGAGGCGATTGCCGAGTTCGAACCGGTCTACCATCTGGCCGCCGGGATCACGCAGAAGACCATGCTGCGGGCGGTCGGCGAGGTGTTGAGCCGGGTGCAGCCGCTGCCGGAATGGATCGACAAGAGCCTCGTGGCGCGCGAACACTGGCCGCTGTGGCATGAGGCGGTGCGGCGGGCGCATGCGCCCGAGGGCGAGGATGACATCGGCCCGCAGGCGGTGGCGCGGCGGCGGCTGGCCTATGACGAGTTTTTCGCGCATCAGCTCACCTTGGCGCTGGCGCGGGCGAAGATGCGGCGCGGCAAGGGGCGGGCGAGCCGGGGCGATGGCCACTTGCGCGCGCGGGTGCTGGCGGCGCTGCCCTACCGGCCGACCGCCGCTCAGGCCCGCGCCATGGAGGAGATCGCCGAAGACCTCGGCCGCGGGTTGCGGATGAACCGGCTGTTGCAGGGCGATGTGGGCACGGGCAAGACGCTGGTGGCCTTCATGTCGCTGCTGACCGCGGTGGAGGCGGGCGGGCAGGGGGTGATGATGGCCCCGACCGAGATCCTCGCCCGCCAGCATCTGGCCTCGCTCCAGCCGCTCGCCGCCAGTGCCAGGGTGGTGGTGGAGCTGCTCACCGGCCGCGACAAGGGCGCCGAGCGCAAGGCGAAGCTCGCGGCACTCGCAAGCGGCGACATCCATATTCTGGTCGGCACCCATGCGGTGTTTCAGGAGGATGTGGTGTTTCACGACCTCCGCCTTGCGATCGTCGACGAACAGCACCGCTTCGGCGTCAACGAGCGGATGAAACTGGGCGCCAAGGGGCAGGTGACGGATGTGCTGGTGATGACCGCCACGCCGATCCCGCGGTCGCTGGCGCTGGCGCAATATGGCGACATGGACGTCTCGGTGCTCGACGAAAAACCCCCCGGTCGCAAGCCGGTGACCACCGCGCTGGTCTCGGCGGCGCGGATGGCGGAGGTTGTGGAGCGGCTGCGCGGGGCGGTGGCCGAGGGGCGGCAGGCCTATTGGGTCTGTCCGCTGGTGGACGAGAGCGAGGTGAGCGAGCTGACCGCCGCCACCGAACGCTTCAAGGCGCTGCGCGCGGCGCTCGGTGAAGGCGTGGTCGGGCTGGTGCATGGGCAGATGCCGGGGGCCGAGAAAGACGCCGCCATGACGGCTTTTGTCCGCGGCGACACCCGCGTGCTGGTGGCGACCACGGCGATCGAGGTCGGGGTCGACGTGCCCAATGCCTCGATCATGGTGATCGAACGGGCGGAACATTTCGGGCTGGCGCAACTGCACCAGCTGCGCGGCCGGGTCGGGCGTGGCGAGGCGGCATCGACCTGTCTGCTGATGTATCAGCCGCCGCTCACCGCGACGGCGGAACGGCGGCTGAGCGTGTTGCGCGAGACCGAGGACGGGTTTCGCATCGCCGAGGAAGACCTCGCGATGCGCGGTGCGGGCGACCTCATCGGCACCGCGCAATCGGGGCTGCCGAAATTCCGGGTCGGCGATCTGGAGGCACAGGCGGGGCTGATGGCGGTGGCGCAATCCGACGCCCGCAAGCTGTTGCGCGAGGATCCCGGCCTTGAAAGCCCCCGCGGCGAGGCTGCCCGGCTGCTGCTCTGGCTGATGCGTCAGGACGAGGCGATCCGGCTGATTTCGGTCGGCTGAGGGGCTGGAAATCTGCGCCGGGCCGAAGGCCTTGGGTGTTGCGGCGCCGGGACGATGAGTATTTTTGCCAAGAAAAAGGAGCAGGGCTTTGCGCTGAGTGGCTGGCGGGCGGGGCGTCACCCGGGTGGTCGCGCAAGGTGGAAACCGGTTTGCGCTGTCCGCAAGCGGGGCGCCGCCCGGGAGGTCGCGCAAAAGTGGGCCTGGGTTTTGTGCTCTGCGACATGCAGGCGCATCCCTGCATGTCGCGCAAATCGGCCCGGGTTTCGTGCTTTTCGACATGCGGGCGTAAGCTGTAGCCGGACGCTCCCCGGGCGTGACGCCCGGGGGGGCTGGCCCGCAACAAAAAGGCGCGCCCGGAACCGGACGCGCCTTTTTTCAGGGGCTTGCGCGGTTTTCAGGGGCGCGCGTGGCCACTGGCCCCGGCGGGCGGCGGCGGTCAGCCGGCGCCGCGGGCCAGCGCCGCAACCCCGGTGCGGGCCATCTCGACGAGGCCGAGGGGGCGCATGAGTTCGGCGAAGGCGTCGATCTTGCGGGTGGTGCCGGTGATTTCGAAGACGAAGCTTTCGAGCGTCGAATCCACCACCTTGGCGCGGTAGATGTCGGCCATGCGCAGCGCTTCGAGGCGCTTTTCGCCCGCCCCCTTCACCTTGAACAGCGCCAGTTCGCGCTCGACGCAGTCGCTCTCCACAGTGAGGTCGTGCATCTCGTGCACCGGCACGATGCGGCCGAGCTGGGCCTTGATCTGTTCGATCACCTGCGGCGTGCCGGTGGTGACGATGGTGATCCGCGACGTGTGGCCGGTATGGTCCACCTCGGCGACGGTCAGGCTGTCGATGTTGTAGCCGCGTCCCGAAAACAGCCCGATCACCCGGGCGAGCACGCCGGCTTCGTTGTCCACCAGCACCGCGAGCGTGTGGCGTTCGCTGGCTTCGGCATTGGGATCGCGAAGGTCGTAGGCCGACATGCGGGAGGATCCTTTCTGAATTTTCAGTGCCATTGTCGTTCCTCCTTACACCAGAACCTGACCGTCGCCCTGGATGGCGTCGGTGGCGGCGGCATCGCCCATGAGCATGTGGTTGTGCGGCTCGCCCGACGGGATCATCGGGAAGCAGTTTTCGTGTTTCTCGACCAGCACTTCCAGCAGGAAGGGCCCGTCATGGGCGAGCATCTCCCCGATCGCTGCGTCGAGATCCGCCGGATCGGACACCGTGCGGCCCTTGCAGCCGAAGGCTTCGGCGAGTTTCGGGAAGTCCGGCAGGCTTTCCATCCAGCTTTGCGAATAGCGCTCGCCGTGCAGCAGTTGCTGCCACTGGCGCACCATGCCGAGGCGCTCGTTGTTGAGGATGAACTGTTTCACCGGCAGGCGGAACTGCACCGCCGTGGCAAGCTCCTGAAGGTTCATCATGATCGAGGCATCGCCCGCGATATTGATGACCAGACTGTCGGGATGCGCCATCTGCACCCCGTTGGAGGCCGGCATGCCGTAGCCCATGGTGCCGAGGCCGCCGGAGGTCATCCAGCGGTTGGGCTCGTCGAAGCCGAGGAATTGCGCCGCCCACATCTGGTGCTGGCCGACATCGGTGGTGATGTAGCGGTCCTTGTCCCTGGTGAGGGCTTCGAGGCGCTGGAGCGCGTATTGCGGCTTGATCACCGTGTCGCTCTGCTCATAGGCGAGGCAATTGACCTGTTTCCACTTCTCGATCTGCTCCCACCATCTGGCGAGGGCGGGTTTGTCGGTCACCCGGCCGCGGGATTTCCAGATCCGCAGCAGGTCTTCGAGCACATGGCCGACATCGCCGGTGATCGGCAGGTCGACCTGGATGATCTTGTTGATCGAAGAGGCGTCGATGTCGATCTGGGCCTTGGTGGAGCCGGGCGAGAAGGCATCGGTGCGGCCGGTGATGCGGTCGTCGAAGCGGGCGCCGATGGCGATCATCAGATCGCAATCGTGCATCGCCATGTTGGCCTCGTAGAGGCCGTGCATGCCGAGCATCCCCAGCCAGTTCCTGCCCGAGGCCGGATAGGCGCCGAGACCCATCAGCGTCGAGGTGATCGGGAAGCCGGTGGCATCGACCAGTTCGCGCAGCAGCTGGCTGGCACCGGGGCCGGAGTTGATCACCCCGCCGCCGGTATAGAACACCGGCCGTTCGGCAGTTTCGATCAGCGCCACCAGCTCGGTGATCCGGTCGGTGTCGCCCTTGACGGCGGGTTTGTAATGGCTGGTGCGGGCCTTGGCCGGCGGGGTGTAGCGGCCGGTGGCGAATTGCACGTCCTTGGGGATGTCGATCAGCGTCGGGCCGGGGCGGCCGGTGGTGGCGACGTGGAAGGCCTGATGGATGGTCTCGGCCAGCGCGTCGGTATCCTTCACCAGCCAGTTGTGCTTGGTGCAGGGGCGGGTGATGCCCACGGTGTCGGCCTCCTGAAAGCCGTCGGTGCCGATCATGAAGGTGGGCACCTGACCGGTGAAGACCACCAGCGGGATCGAGTCGAGCAGCGCGTCGGTGAGGCCGGTGACCGCATTGGTCGCCGCCGGGCCGGAGGTGACCAGCACCACGCCGGGCTTGCCGGTGGAGCGGGCATAGCCCTCGGCAGCATGGACCGCGCCCTGTTCGTGGCGCACCAGAACGTGGCGGATGTCGTTTTGCTGGAAGATCTCGTCGTAGATCGGGAGCACCGCGCCGCCGGGATATCCGAACACCGTGTCCACGCCCTGATCCTTCAGGGCCTGGACCAACATCTTCGCTCCGGTCATCTGACGTGTCATCTCTGTTCTCCGTTCACACGCGCGTCAAAAAAAAGGCCCCCGGGGTTCGGGGGCGCATCGGGAAGTCTCAGGGTGCCGTCACCGCCCCATGCGCCAATGGTTCTCTGCTACGATGAGGCTGGTGGACATCGGGCGGTTCCTTCGAATTCGGCGCGAGCTTAGGAGCGCTGGCCGGGGGGGTCAACGGCAAAACGGGTTTTTGATATGTCGCGGGGCGGGGTTGGAGCGATTTTTTGTTGTGTGTGTCGCGGAAAGAACGCAATTTTCGGCATTTGGTTGGGCGGCAGGGGCAGGGGCCGCCTGCGGCGGGCTTTTCCGGGGGCTCATTTGCGGATTGCAGGCGAAACGGGTGGCCGATGTCGCTGAATAGCCCGCCGCGGAAAGCAGACTGCCGGGATCGGGCCGGATGCCGGCAGCGATGCCGTCGGGGGTTTCGGGGCTGGCGTGAGCGCCATGCCCCGGATCAGTGTCGCGGGATGGCGGCGGTTGCGGCAGCATTTGCCGCCGGGCCGGGTCGTACAGGGCCGGTCGCAGCGGCCGCAGGGGGAAGCCCTGAGAGCAGATATTTCGTCTGGTGCCCGGCCAAAGGGTTGCCCGCCTCGCCGCCTTGCGCGCGGTGGCCCTCACCGGGAAGGAGGTGGCGGCCGATGAAAAACCAGCGCAGGCCGGGGCAGTTCCGGGCAACAGGATGCCGCCCGTGAAGCCTGAGGCCGGCAGAGCCTGGAAACGCTGCGAGACCGCCGCAAGACGTCTGAAAAGGCGGGACGACGTCAGGGGTTGGGAAGAGGGGGAAACGGAGCCTGCCTGCGCAAACCGGCGCCGGTCTGCGGCTTTCGGCAATGACAGGGCAGAACAGGCGGCGGGCCCATGGGGGCGGGTGTGATGCGCCCTCCCGGGCGCATCACACCCGCCCGCCGCCGGCGCACAAGGACGGACGGTCCGCCGCCGGCGCACAAGGACGGACGGTCCGCCGCCGGCGCACAAGGACGGACGGTCCGCCGCCGGCGCACAAGGGCCGGCTGCCCGCCGCCGGTGCACAAGGACAAAGAATCCGCCGCAGGCGAAGGCGGAGGCCCCCGCCGGGCAAAAGCGTCAGGCCTGCCCGAGCGCTGCGTCGAGCTTCTCCTGCGCTTCGATCCACAGGGTCTCGGCGCGGTCCAGGGCCTGCATCACCTCGGCATGTTTCATCTGCCATTTGGCGATGTCGTCGGCCCGGCCGCCCTCGTAGAGCGCCGGGTCGGCGAGTTTGGCGTCGAGCCGGGCGCGCATCTCTTCGAGCTTTTCCACCCGGGCTTCGCATTTGCGCAGTTCGCCGCGCAGCGCCAGCAGGGCGTCGCGGTCGGGGCGTTTGGGGGCGGGACGACTGGTCTCGGGGCTTTTGGGGGCGGGGCCGCCGGTATCGGGGCGAGCCTGTCCGGCCCCGGGACGGCGCCCAGGTGTCGCCGCCGCATCGGAGGCCAGCAGCAGCTTTGCGTAAGCCGCGAGGTCGTCTTCGAACGGCGCCACCCGTCCGCCCTTCACCAGCCACAGCCGGTCGGCCACCAGCGACAGCAGGTGCATGTCGTGGCTGACCAGCACCACCGCGCCGCAATAGGCGGTGAGCGCCTCGATCAGCGCTTCGCGGCTCTCGATGTCGAGATGGTTGGTCGGCTCGTCCAGCACCAGCAGATGCGGCGCGTCGAGCGTGGCGACCAGCAGGGTGAGCCGCGCCTTCTGGCCGCCGGAAAGCTTGCCGATCAGTGTATCGGCCTGATCGGCGTTGAGCCCGAAGCCCGAGAGCCGCGCCCGCCATTTCGGCGGCCCCTCCAGCGGACGCAACCGGCGCAGCATTTCCAGCGGGGTCTCGTTGCCGCGCAGCACATCCATCTGATGCTGGGCGAAATAGCCGATCCGCAGTCGCGAGCTGCGTTGCAGCTTGCCCGACATCGCCTCCAACTCGCCGACGATCAGCTTCGCCAGCGTCGACTTGCCCTCGCCGTTCTTGCCCAGAAGTGCAATCCGGTCGTCCTGGTCGATGCGCAGATCGAGCCGCGACAACACCGGGGTGCCGCCGTAACCGCAGGCCGCGCCCTCGATATTGATGATCGGCGGCGACAGCTCCTCGGGTTCCGGGAAGGAAAACCGGCGCAGCGCCGCCTCCTGCGGCGTGGCGATGAATTTGATCCGCTCGATCATCTTCAGCCGCGCCTGGGCCTGACGGGCCTTGGATTCCTTGTAGCGGAAGCGGTCGACGAAACTTTGCAGATGCGCGCGGCGGGCCTCGGCCTTGCGGTTTTCGGCTTCGGCCACCGCCAGCCGGGCGGCGCGGGTGGCGGCGAAAGTGTCGTAAGGCCCCGAATAATAGGTGAGCTTGCGGTCTTCGAGATGCAGGATGCCGGTGACCGCGCGGTTGAGCAGCGCCCGGTCGTGACTGACGATGATCACCGTATGCGGGTAGCGGGCGAGGTAGTTTTCGAGCCAGAGCGCGCCTTCGAGGTCGAGGTAGTTGGTGGGCTCGTCGAGCAGCAGGAGGTCGGGCCGGGAAAACAGCACCGCCGCCAGCGCCACCCGCATCCGCCAGCCGCCGGAGAAATCGGCGCAGGGGCGCGTCTGGTCAGTGTCATCGAAGCCGAGCCCCTTGAGGATCGCCGCGGCGCGGGCCTCGGCCGACCAGGCGTCGATATCGGCCAGCCGGGTCTGGATCTCGGCGATGCGCAGCCCGTCCTGCGCGGCCTCGGCCTCGGCCAGCAGCGCGGCGCGTTCGGTATCGGCGGCGAGCACGGTGTCGATCAGGCTGACATCGCTGGCCGGGGCCTCCTGCGCCACGCCGCCGATCCGTGCGCCACGGGGCAGGGAGATGTCGCCGGTCTCAAGCGTGAGCTCGCCGCGGATCAGCCTGAACAGCGTGGTCTTGCCGGTGCCGTTGCGCCCGACAAGGCCGACCTTGTGGCCCTCGGGGATCACCGCGGAGGCATGGTCGATGAGCGGGCGGCCCTCGATGGAAAAGGAGATGTCGTCGATGCGCAGCATGAGGGCGGCTTGCCAGAGGGCCGGTGGGCTGTCAATCGGCGGGCCGGAGGGGAATGCCCCGGGGAGGGGCGCGGTCTGTTCGGGGGGCTTTGGGGCGCGGCACCTCACCGTTTCCGGGCAATTCCCGGGCAATCGCGGCGGAGGGGCGGGTTCGGGATAGTCCATTAGTCCGGAATTCCGGACTAATGGAAACGCCATAATTGGGAGGTAAAACAAAGGGTTGCAGGGGTGAAAATGCCGGTTTCCGCCGGGTGCCGGCTGCCGTTTCTGGCGTCGCCCGTCGCCCGTCGCCCGTCGCCCGCCGCCCGTCGCTGGCCGCCCCGTCGCCGCCCGTCTCTGGCCGGGGCGCTGGCCGTCGCCCTGGCGCTCAGCGGGGTGGTGGCCCGGATGGCAGGTCGCCTTGCACGGGTTTCGCCAGCCCCAGAAGGCCGTCGAGGTCGAGATGCGCCGCGCAATGGGCGGCAAGCGCGTCGAGCGCCGCCTCCACGCCTGCGTCATAGCCGACATCCGAGGGCGCGGCGCCGAGCCGCCCGAGAAAGCCGTGCCGGAAGCCGTCGGCCGAGAACAGCCCGTGCAGATAGGTGCCCGACACCCGGCCATCGGGCCGCGCCGCGCCGTCGGTGCGCCCGTCCGCCAGTTCGAGCCAGCCGCGCGCGCAATCGGGCCCCTCGGTGCGGCCGAGGTGGATCTCATAGCCCGCGACGGGTGCCCCCGTGGCCAACTCGAGCGCCTCGGTCCGCGCCAGAATCTTCGCGGGCTCCAGCACCGTGGTCACGTCGAGCAGCCCGAGCCCCGGCGTCACCCCCGGCGCGCCCTCGATCCCCTCGGGGTCGGCGATCTCGCGGCCGAGCATCTGATAGCCGCCGCAGATGCCCAGCACATGGCCGCCCCGGCGCAGATGGCCCGCGAGGTCGATGTCCCAGCCGTTGGCGCGGAAATGGGCGAGGTCGGCGCGGGTCGATTTGGTGCCGGGGATCAGCACCAGCGCCGCATCGCCGGGGAGCGGGCGCCCGGGCTCGACGATTTCCACCTCGACGCCGGGTTCGGCCGCCAGCGGGTCGAGGTCGTCGAAATTGGCGATCCGCGCGAGCCGCGGCACGGCGATCTTCAGCCCGTGCCCGGGGCGGGGGGCGGCGAGGTCCATCACGTCTTCGGCCGGCAGCCGCCAGGCGTCGGCGAACCATGGCAGGGTGCCGAGGGCGCGCCAGCCGGTGCGCCGGACGATCTCGGCCTCGCCCTCGTCGAACAGCGACACGTCGCCGCGAAACTTGTTGACGATGAAGCCGCGGATGCGGGCGCGGTCGTTCTCCGGCAGGATCGCATGGGTGCCGACGAGCTGGGCGATCACCCCGCCGCGGTCGATGTCGCCCGCCAGCACCACCGGCACCCCGGCCGCTTCGGCAAAGCCCATGTTGGCGATGTCGCCCGCCCGCAGGTTGATCTCGGCCGGGCTGCCGGCGCCTTCGACCACCACCAGATCGACCCCCGCTGCCAGCCGCCGGAAGCTTTCCAGCACCGGGGGCATCAGGCTCCGTTTCATCCGCCCGTAGTCCCGTGCCTTCAGCGTCGCAAAGCGTGTGCCCTGCACGATCACCTGGGCACCGGTGTCGGTTTCGGGCTTCAGCAGCACCGGGTTCATGTCGGTGACCGGTTCCAGCCCGCAGGCCCGCGCCTGCAACGCCTGGGCCCGGCCGATCTCGCCGCCATCGGCGGTGACGGCGGCGTTGTTCGACATGTTCTGCGGCTTGAACGGCGCCACCCGCAGCCCGCGTTTGAGCGCTGCCCGGGCGATCCCCGCCACCAGCAGCGATTTGCCCACGTTGGAGCCCGCGCCCTGGATCATGATCGCCCGTGCCATGCCCGCCCCCGATGTTGCACTGGCGCCTTCATCGCCCGGACGGCGCCGGGGCGCAAGCCGGGGCTTGGCAAAGGGGCGGACGACCCCCGGGGGGCCGGATGTGATGCGGTCGGATGTGGGGCGGCAGTGCAGTGATGCGGGCGGATGATGCGGTCCGGTACAGGGCAGCCGGGACGTGCAGACGCGGGTTCCGTAGCCGGTGTCACGCCCGTCGCCGGGGCGGGCTCGGCCGGGCAAGCCTGTCAGCGCGGGCGTGTCAGTGCCCCGCCGCGTCATGCGGCATTTGCCGGGCTGCCGATTGTTGCCGATTGTCGCCGATCCGGAAAAGCCCGGCCCTGGAGATACCGGGGAGATGCCGGCACGAAAACGCGCCCCGAAGGGCGCGTTCGCTCGCGTCCGTTTCCGTCCGCCGCTGCGGGCTTTCGGGCCGGGCTGTGCCGTCAGGCCGCGGCTGCGGCAGCCGCCGCCGCTTCCGCCGCGTGGCGGCGTTCGCTCTCTTCGCGCGACAGGGCGACCGACGTGCGCACGCCCTTGCCGACGAATTCCATCAGCCCCGACACCACCCGCTCGTTCGGGTCGATCCCGGCGCAACTCAGCACTTCCCGCCCGTCGCGCGACCGCGCCCAGCGGGCGATCTGTTCCGGGCCGTTGCCGTATTTCTTGTCATCTGCAATCGCGTCATCCAGAGCCGCCAGCACGACGGCTGCAAAAAGCTTGCGCGCGCGATTGCCCTGTTCGTTGTTGAACGCGGTTCCGTCTACACTATCCAACATTCGGCGTCCTTTGTTCTTCTTGGTCTTGCGCTTCAGGGCTGAGCGCCACTATGGCCTTTCCAGACCGATTCGGTATCCCTCCAGGTGCATATCTACCATGCATCAGACGCATAACACTTCCTTGTGTCCGACGATATATGGTTTGCTTGCCAGGGGTGCCGGGGCAAGATATAGGGAGCGTCAAACACCCGTCAACCTTTTGCCAAAGTTTTGTCACATGCCTAAAATCAATGGAAACGAGATCAGACCCGGCAATGTGCTGGAGCATAACGGCGGCCTCTGGGCCGCGGTCAAGGTCGATCATGTGAAGCCGGGCAAGGGCGGCGCCTTCGCCCAGGTCGAGTTGCGCAACCTGCGCAACGGCTCCAAGCTCAACGAGCGCTTCCGCTCCGCCGACAAGGTCGAACGCGTCCGCCTCGAGCAGAAGGACATGCAGTTCCTCTACGAATCCGACGGGATGCTGGTGTTCATGGACACCGAAACCTTCGAGCAGGTCGAGTTGCCCGCCGAGATCCTTGGCGACCGCCGTCCGTTTCTTCAGGATGGCATGACCATTGTTGTCGAGTTCTACGAGCATGAGGCGCTCAATGCGACCCTGCCGCAGAAGGTCACCTGCGTTGTCGCCGAGACCGAGCCGGTGGTCAAAGGCCAGACCGCGGCCAATTCCTTCAAGCCGGCGCTGCTGGACAATGGCGTGCGCGTGACGGTGCCGCCTTTCGTCGGCCCGGGCGAGGCGATTGTGGTCAACACCGAAACAATGGCCTATGCCGAACGCGCCTGACCGCGCCTGGGCTCTGCCCCGGATATAACCCCGCGACACCTTGCGGCATCGCGGGGCCTTCGCTTTGACAGGGCAAGCGCGGTGCTTTCGGAGGGGGGGCCAAACCCGCGCTTCCCGGCCCATTGTATCCAGATACTGTCCATGGTCTCAGTTTCACCGCGAACAAGCCAGCAATAAGGCGCTCTGACGGCTATTTTGTGGCGCCAGGGCCGGAAATGGCCAGAGCACGTCGCGTTCACCTGGAGTCACGCCACCTGCGCTGTCGTTTGTTGTCGCATGTCGAAATGCGCAAAACCGGTACCCACTTTTGTGCGACATACTCTGAACTCGGCGGCACTGCTGGTTCACACCCCGCTTTCGCGGAGAAACCGCTCGACCAGCCCCCGGTATCCCGCCCCGAACAGGGTGAGATGGACCAGCGCCGGAAACAGTGTGTAGACCGCGCGGCGCTCCTGCCAGCCGGGGTCGGGCGCGCCATAGCCTTCGGCAAATCCCGCTCCCGGCTGCCCGAAAAGATGCAGCATGGCGAGATCCACCTCGCCGTGGCCCCGGTAGCAGGCGGGGTCGATCAGATGGATCGCCCCAGGTGTGGGCAACAGGTTGCCCGACCACAGATCGCCATGCAGAAGCCCCGCCTTCGGCCGCGCGGGCAGGCGCTCGCCGAGCCGCGAGGCAAGCCGTTCCACCCGCCGGGCAAGCTCGGGCGCCAGACCGGGCACGAAGGGCAGGAGCCGCCGTTCGGCCCAGAAGCCCGGCCAGTCCGCCACCGGCGCGTTGGCGATGGTCACCGGGCCGAAGGCGTAATCCTCCTCCCAGCCATATGCGTCGCCGGCGTCCGCATGGAGCCCGGCCAGATCCGCGCCGAAGCGCGCCCAATGGGCGCGCCCTGGCCGCACCTCCTCCAGCGCTTCGAGAAACAGCACATCGCCCGAAATCCCCAGCACCCGCGGGGCAGGGGCCCCGGCCGCGGCGAGGGCCGCCAGCATCCGCGCTTCGCGCCCGACCAGCGGCCCGCGCTTCGCCACCACCACGCGGCCATCGGCAAGCCCCACCCGCAGCACCTCGGACAGATCGCCGCCGTGCAGCGCCGTGACATGCGCCGGTGCCACGGCGAAGACCTCCCGGCAGGCGGCGGAAAGCGTCATCTCACCCCTCCCGGATCACCCGGGTGTGCCCGGCGTTCAGCGCCCCTTTGGCCCGGTCGAACCGCAGATAGGCAATGGCGCGGCCCGACGCCACGGTGGTGAGCACGCCGACCTCGCGGCCGTCCTCGCCGGTCACCTTGTCGCCCGCGCGCGGCATGGGCCCTTCAAGGCCGACCCGCACATAGCCCTTGCGCAGCGTGGTCTTGTGCTTCATCCGCGCGGTGACTTCTTGGCCGACATAGCATCCCTTGCGGAAATCCACCCCGTGCAGCCGCTCGAAACCGGCCTCCAGGATGTAGGTGTCGGGCGTAAGCTCCGCCCCGTGTTGCGGGATCGCATGGGCCGTGCGCAGATCGTCCCAGTCGATCGCGGGCGGCTCGCCGGGCTCTTCCGAATAGCGCCGCCAGCCCAGAGACGGATGCCGCGGGTCTTCGAAAGCACCGTCCGGCATCGGCCGCGTGATCCCGCGAATCGCGTAAAGAGCGGTCTTTTCGATGTGCACATCGGCCCGCAGCCGGTACATGTTCAGCTTCTGCAAGAGCCCCATGCTCAAGTCGTCCGCCACGTCGAGCAGGATCGCGTCCCGCTCCGGGACCAGAAAGAAATCGGCCAGAAACTTGCCCTGCGGGGTCAGCAGCGCGGCGTAGCGGATGCTGTCGAGACCGCTGACGTCATTGGTCACCAGCCGTTGCAGAAAGCTTTCGCGGTCCTTCCCGGTGATCCTGAAGATCACCCGCCCGGCATCTGTCTCGCCTGTCTCGCCCATGGTTCTCTCCTGTGGTCTTGCGGATATATAACCTCATGCACCCGGGGAAAGAAGATGCGGCCCCCCTCCCGGTGGTGATCTTGACCTGTAGCTGTCACGCCGAAGCCGGACCCGGCCCCTGCCTTGCCACGCCCGGGGCGCGGGGCTCATAGCCGGTCTGACCCGCGAACGGGTGATCTCCGGTGGCGGCGCGAGGGCTTGAGGGATGCCACCCGTCGCAGCGCCGGGGCCGCGGGCGCGGTCCCGGGTCGAAGGCCCGCCCGGGCGTGGCGGCGCCGATCCCGCTATCGGCCGTCCGGCCGCACCGGCCCGGTGGATTGGCCGAGGATCAGCTCTGCCTCCAGCAGGGTCTGGCGAGGCTCCCCTTCGCGCCCCCCTTCGCGGCCCTCAACGATCTCGATCAGCATTTCCGCCGCCAGCCGCCCGGCCTCGCGCACCGAAGAGCGGGTGGCGGTGAACACCGGCACTTCGGCGCGGTTTTGCAGATAGCTCAGATCGTCGTCATGGGTGACGACCGAAATGTCGCGCCCGAGCCGGAACCCCGTCTCCTCGATCGCGCGCCGCACCCCGAAGGCGGCGATGATCGACGACACCAGAAAGGCGGTGGGCGGCGCGGGGCGGGCGAGGAAGCCGCGCGCCGCGGTGTAGCCGAGCCCTTCGGTCATCTCGTCGGAGGCGATCAGGCCCGGGTCGGCCGCGCGCCCGCGCGCCGCGAGCGCCGCTTCGAACCCCGCCTGCCGGCGGATGGCGAAATCCATGTCCGCGAGCCCGTTGACCAGCGCGATCCGCCGGTGCCCGAGGTCGAGCAGCAGATCGGTGGCGCGGCGGAAGGCACGGGTGTTGTTCATGTCCACCCAAGAATAGGGCTCGTCGCTGTCGGAGGCCCGGCCATGCACCACATATGGTATGCCGATCCCGTTCAGCAGGTGAATCCGCGGATCCGCCTGCCGCGGCGCGTGCACGATCAGCCCGTCGACCGACCCCCTGGTGCACATGTCGCGATAGGCCTGTTCCTGGGCGTGGTCGGGCACGATGGAGAGCAGCGTGTCATAGCCGCGCGCGGCGCAGATCTCGCCCGCCCCGGCGGTGAAATCGGTGAACACCGGGTTCATCATCTCGTGGCGCGAGGCCAGCGGGATCACATGGCCGATCGCCATGGCGCGTCCGGTGGCGAGCGAGCGCGCCCGGGTGTTGGGCCGGTAGCCATGCGCCTCGGCCGCCTCGCGCACCCGCCGCCGGGTGGCCTCGGAAACCTCCGGGTAGCCGTTCAGCGCCCGGCTCACGGTGGTCTGGGAGAGGTTCAGCAGCGCTGAGAGGTCTTTGAGCTTCATGCGACCGGGGGCCTCAAACCGCTTTGGATCGGCTTTCGAGCTTAGGGCAGGGGCGGCGTGTCTGTCAAAGGAAACCCCAGATCCCATATGTTGCGCCTTCCCTCGCCTGGGGGCGGGTTTTTGTGGCCAGACCGGGATGAAACATTGACAGACGCGGGGCTGGCGGGTGATTTTGCTCCCATCCAAAGCGCTTTGGCGCGAGTCGAAAGGCCCGCCGGGCGCAAGGATTGTTTCAGGCGCCGCTTCTGGCGCGGATCTGGGAGGATACCGAGAAATGAAACAGCTTCTGCTTTCGAGCGTTGCCGCGCTTGCGCTGACCGGCGCGGCGGGCGCGGCCGATCTCAAGTTCCCGGTGGGGGAAGGCGATTTCAGCTGGGACAGCTATACCGCCTGGGCCGAAGCCGCCCCGGACCTCAAGGGCCAGACCGTCACCATCACCGGCCCCTGGCTCCAGCCTGAAGACGATGTGTTCCGCTCGGTCATTGCCTATTTCACCGAAGCCACCGGCGCCGATGTGATCTACACCGGGTCCGACAGTTTCGAGCAGCAGATCGTGATCGACGCCGAAGCCGGGTCCGCGCCCAACATCGCGGTGTTCCCGCAGCCGGGCCTTGCCGCCGACCTCGCCGCGCGCGGGCTGCTCTACCCGCTGCCCGCCAGCATGGCCCCCTGGACCGCCGAAAACTACGGCGCCGGGCAATCCTGGGTCGATCTCGGCACCTTCCCCGATGCCGACGGCAACCCGCAGCATTACGGCTTCTATTACAACGTGAACGTGAAGTCGCTGGTCTGGTATGTGCCGGAAAACTTCGAGGATGCGGGCTATGAGGTGCCCGCCACGATGGAAGAGCTGAAGGCGCTGACCGAGCAGATCGTGGCCGATGGCGAGGTGCCGTGGTGCATCGGGCTCGGCTCCGGCGCGGCCACCGGCTGGCCCGCCACCGACTGGGTCGAAGACCTGATGCTGCGCACCCAGCCGCCGGAAGTCTATGACGACTGGACCACCAATGCGATGCCGTTCAACGATCCGCGGGTGGTTGCGGCGATCGAGGAATTCGGCTGGTTCGCGCGGGACGATGCCAAGGTCTCGGGCGGTGCCGGGGCGGTGGCCACCACCGATTTCCGCGACAGCCCGAAGGGGCTCTTTGCTTCGCCGCCGCAATGCTACATGCACCGTCAGGCGAGCTTCGTGCCGGCCTTCTTCCCCGAGGACATCGAGTTCGGCGAGGACGTCGATTTCTTCTACTTCCCCGCCTATGCGGACAAGGATCTCGGCAATCCGGTGCTCGGCGCGGGCACGCTGATGACCATCACCGACCCGTCGGACGCCACCAACGCCTTCATGGAATTCCTCCAGCTGCCGCTGGCGCATGAGGTCTTCGGGGCGCAATCGGGCTTCCTCACCCCGCTGAAATCGGTGAACCCGGCGACCTACATGACCGACGCGCTGCGGGGGCAGGCGGAGATTCTGGTGAATTCCACCACCTTCCGCTTCGATGGCTCCGACCTCATGCCCGGCGGTGTGGGGGCCGGCACCTTCTGGACCGGCATGGTCGACTATACCGGCGGCAAGGATGCGCAGGCCGTGGCCGACGAGATTCAGGCCAGCTGGGACGCGCTGAAATAGGCGTTTGCGATGAGATTGCCGGGGGCCTTGCGGGGCCCCCGGCGCAGGTGACCGGGAAACCGGCAAGACGGGCCAGAGCGGGCCTGAAAGACGGGCGCACCGCCCGGGGGAGGGAAGGATGAATCCCGCGCTGTTGGGTCTTGTGACCATTGTGATCGGCGTCGGCGGCTGCCTCGCGTATTTCTACTTTTCGAACCTGTTTCTCGACAAGGTGCTGTTCCCCGCCAAAGGCCCCAATGCCGGGCGCAACATCAACCGCGCCAACCAGATCCGGCCCTGGCTGTTTCTGTTCCCGGCCTTCTTCGCGCTGCTGCTCTACCTCGGCTATCCGGTGTTCGAGACGCTGAGGCTTTCGCTCACCGACCGCAACCGGGGCGGCGCCTTCGTCGGGCTCGACAATTACCGCCAGATGTTCGCCGAGCCCAAATTCGGCGAGGCGATCCGCAACAACATGTTGTGGCTGATCGTGGTGCCCGCGGCCTCCACCGCCTTTGGCCTGCTGGTGGCGCAGCTCACCGACCGGATCTCCTGGGGCAATATCGCCAAATCGCTGATCTTCATGCCGATGGCGATCAGCTTCGTCGGCGCCAGCGTGATCTTCAAGCTGATCTACGACGCCCGCCCGGCCGATGTGGATCAGATCGGCGTGCTGAACGCGGTCTGGATGGGGTTTGACGGCGGCCCCGGCTCGGTGCTGGTGCTGAAGATCCTGCCGGCGGCGCTGTTCCTCGCTTTCGGGGCGCTGGCGGGCTGGATCGCCTTTGTGCTGCTGCGGCAGGTGTTTGCCGAAGAGCGCGCGCCGGCCTCCGTCGGGGTCAGGGCGGTGCGGCTCGTGCTCGGGGTGTTCATCGGTCTGCTGGGGCTGATCTCGCTGAAAAACGTCTATGACGTCTTCACCGTGGTGCTGCCCTATGGCGAGCCGCAAAGCTGGCTGACGATCCCGTTCTACAGCAATTTCTTCCTGATGGTGGTGCTGATCTGGATCCAGACCGGCTTTGCCATGGTGATCCTGTCGGCGGCGCTGCGGGGCATCCCCGAAGAAACGGTCGAAGCCGCGATCATCGACGGCGCCACGCCGCTTCAGGTGTTCTTCCAGATCAAGGTGCCGCAGATCATGCCCACCATCGTGGTGGTCTGGACCACGATCACGCTGACCGTGCTCAAGGTGTTCGACATCGTCTTTGCCATGACCAACGGCCAGTGGGAGACGCAGGTTCTGGCCAACTACATGTATGACAAGCTGTTCCGGGCGCATGACTGGGGCGTGGGCTCGGCGGCGGCGATCGTCATCATGGCGCTGGTGACGCCGATCCTGGTGTGGAACGTCTATAACGCGCGCAGGGAAATGCGCTGAGGGGAGGGGCAGATGGACAGCATTGCCGGTACGAAGTCGAGCCTCACATGGGCGGTGCATATCACCGTGGCGGCGCTGGTGCTGCTGTGGCTGTTTCCGACCGTGGGGCTGTTTGTCTCGTCCTTCCGCACGGCGGACCAGATTGCCGCCTCGGGCTGGTGGAAGGCGCTGGGCACCGCGGAACAGACCATCCAGCTGCGCACCGGCGGCCGGTCGGCGGCGGTGATGGAGGACGGGCTCCATGTGGTGGAGGGCAACCTTTTCACCGATGGCGGTGACGCCCCCGGCGAGGGGCTCGAACTGGTCGCCTATGGCACCTCCTCGCGCGCCGTGGGGGCCCATGCGCCCGGCGAAGCCTCGGTGCCCGGCGAGGGCGAGACCTTCGTGCTCAACGCCGACGGCAGCTACCGTTTCACCTCCGTCGAAGAGATCGGCAAGCGCGGGCAAAGGGTGTTCGTCACCGCCAGGGTGCCGCCCGATTTCACCCTCGACAATTACAGGACCGTGCTGCTGTCGGGCTCGGGTCAGGACAACATGGCGCGGGCTTTCTACAACACGCTCACGGTCACCATCCCGGCGACGATCATCCCCATCGTGGTGGCGGCCTTTGCCGCTTATGCGCTGGCGTGGATGGATTTTCCGGGGCGTGGCCTGCTGATTGCGCTGGTGGTGGGGCTCTTGGTGGTGCCGCTGCAACTGGCGCTGATCCCGCTGTTGAAGCTCCACCTCGGCATCGGCATCGGCAAGGGCTATCTCGGGGTCTGGCTGGCCCATACGGGCTTCGGCCTGCCGCTGGCGATCTACCTCTTGCGCAATTACATGGTCGGCCTGCCGCGCGACATCATCGAGAATGCCAAGGTCGACGGGGCGACGGATTTTCAGATCTTCACGAAGATCATCCTGCCGCTGTCCTTCCCGGCGCTGGCGAGCTTTGCGATCTTCCAGTTCCTCTGGACGTGGAACGATCTTCTGGTCGCCAAGGTGTTCCTGATCGATTCAACCGGCTCCACCACGGTGATGACCAACCAGATCGTCGAACTGCTCGGCACCCGGGGCGGCAATTGGGAAATCCTCGCCACCGCGGCCTTCGTCTCCATCGCGCTGCCGCTCGTCGTGTTCTTCTCGATGCAGCGCTATCTGGTGCGCGGGTTGCTGGCCGGGTCGGTGAAATAGGGGGCGGTCCGGATGACCCATCTCGCAAAAGACCCCGATTGGTGGCGGGGCGCGGTGATCTACCAGATCTATCCGCGTTCCTGTCAGGACAGCAACGGCGACGGGATCGGCGACCTTCCGGGGATCGTCCGGCGTCTGCCCTATATCGCCTCGCTCGGGGTCGACGCGATCTGGATCTCGCCGTTCTTTACCTCGCCGATGAAGGATTTCGGCTATGACGTGGCGGATTATTGCGATGTCGACCCGATGTTCGGCACGCTGGCCGATTTCGATGCGGTGGTCGAAACCGCCCATGGGCTGGGGCTCAAGGTGATGATCGACCTCGTGCTGTCGCATACCTCCGACCAGCACCCGTGGTTCGTCGAAAGCCGTGCCTCGCGCGACAACCCGAAAGCCGACTGGTATGTCTGGGCCGACGCGAAGCCCGACGGCACCCCGCCCAACAACTGGCTCTCCATTTTCGGCGGCGCCGGCTGGCAATGGGACGGGCGGCGGATGCAGTATTACCAGCACAATTTCCTGCGCGAACAGCCCGACCTCAACTTCCACAATCCCGCGGTGCAGGCGGCCCTGCTCGGCGTGGCGCGGTTCTGGCTCGACCGCGGGGTCGATGGCTTCCGGCTCGACACGGTCAATTTCTATGCCTGCGACAGGGAGCTGCGCGACAACCCGGCGCTGCCCGAAGCGCGGCGCAATGCCACCATCGCTCCGGTGGTGAACCCTTACAACTGGCAGGATCATCTCCACGACAAGAACCAGCCCGAAACGCTGGATTTTCTGAAGCAGATGCGGACGCTCATGAACGGGTACAATGCCGCGATGGTGGGTGAGCTGGGAGACGCCCAACACGGGCCGGAGCTCATTGGCGACTATACCGCCGGCGACGACCACGCGCATATGTGCTACGGCTTCGAGCTCTTGTCCGGGGAGCGGCCCGATGCGGCGCGCATCGCCCAGGTGCTGAAGACCTACGAAACCCACGCCCCGGACGGCTGGGTCGCCTGGGCCTTTTCCAACCATGACGTGGTGCGCCACGCCACCCGCTGGGGCCTCGGCCCGGCGGCGCAGAGGGGCTTTGCCACGCTCATGATGTTCCTGCACGGCTCGGCCTGCCTCTATCAGGGCGAGGAACTGGGGCTGCCGGAGGCCGGGCTTGCCTTCGACGATCTGCAAGACCCTTACGGCATCGAATTCTGGCCGGAATACAAGGGCCGTGACGGCTGCCGCACGCCGATGGTCTGGGAGACCGCCCCCAACGGCGGTTTCACCAGCGCGGCGCGCGGCTGGCTGCCGGTGGCGGAGGCGCATCTGGGGCTTTCGGTGGCGGCGGCGGAGGCCGAACCGGCGTCGATCCTGCACCACTACCGCCGTGCGATCGCCTTCCGGCGGGCCAACGCCGCCCTGCAAAAGGGCGCGCTGGAGGGGCTGGACGCCGACGGTCCGGTGCTCGGCTTCATCCGCAGCCACGGCACACAAGACATCTTCTTCGCCCTCAACATGGGCGACGAGCCGGCAACGATCACGGTGCCGGAGGGCGCGTGGCACATGGCCGGGGAAGAGTTGGGCAGCGCCCGTCCGGGGGCGGGCGGCGAGGTGAATCTGGACGGCTGGCAGCCGTGCATCATGCGGCGCGCAGGCGCGGAGGAAGAGAATGGCTGATCTGAAACTCACGAATGTCGGCAAGACCTATGGCGGCAAGGTCGAGGTGCTGAAGGGCATCAACATGGACATCGCCACCGGCGAACTCATCGTCTTTGTTGGCCCCTCGGGCTGCGGCAAGTCCACGTTGCTCCGCATGATCGCCGGGCTTGAGAAGATCACCGCCGGCACGCTGGAGATCGACGGGGTGGTGATGAACGACGTGCCGCCCAGCCAGCGCGGCATCGCCATGGTGTTTCAATCCTACGCGCTCTATCCGCACATGACGGTCTATGACAACATGGCCTTTGCGCTCAGGCTGGCGAAGAAGTCGAAACAGGAGGTCGACGCGGCGGTGCGGCGCGGCGCGAAGATGCTGCAACTCGAAGATTATCTCGACCGTCTGCCCAAGGCGCTGTCGGGCGGGCAGCGGCAACGGGTGGCGATCGGCCGGTCGATCGTGCGCAACCCCAAGGTCTATCTGTTCGACGAACCGCTCTCCAACCTCGACGCCGCCCTGCGCGTCGCCACGCGGATCCAGATCGCCGAGCTGAAGGAGAGCATGCCCGACAGCACGATGATCTATGTCACCCATGACCAGGTGGAAGCGATGACACTGGCCGACAGGATCGTGGTGCTGGCCGACAAGGGCATCGCCCAGATGGGCGCGCCGCTCGAGCTCTACGAACGCCCTGACAACGAGTTTGTCGCCCAGTTCATCGGCTCCCCGGCGATGAACCTGTTGCCCGGCGAGATCGTCGGAACCGGTGCGATGACCCGGGTGGATCTGCACGAGGGCCATGAGGCGCTGGCGGATGTGGCGACCCAGGCGGCCGAGAAGGGCTGGAAGGTCAATGTCGGGGTGCGGCCGGAAGATTTCCGGCTGGCCGCGGAAGGCGATCATGTGGTCTGCGAAGGGGTGGTCGATTATGTGGAGGCGCTGGGGGAAGTCACGCTGATCTATCTGCGCGCCGAGGGCACGCCGCTGATCGCCAAGCTGCCCGGGATCCATGCCGACATGCGCGGCGAGACCGTGAAGCTCACCGCGCGGCCCGAAAAGGTGCAGCTGTTCCACAAGGGCCAGTCGCTGCGCACCCGCTGAGGCGGGTCCGGCAGGGGGCGGGCAGCGGGCGGGGCGGGGCAGGCTTTTCCGCCGGGCGCATAGCCGCCCTGCAAGCGATGCGCCTCAAGACAAGGTCATTGTCATCGGTGCGGAAGAATGCAAGAAATCCTTGGAAGGGGCCCCTGAAACCGGAGACGGGATGGCGGAGCGGATTTTTCACACCGAACAGATCACCAAGGTCTACCGTACCGGCGAGGTCGAGGTTCGGGCGCTGCGCGGGGTCGATGCCGAGCTTTTCGCCGGTGAATTTACCGTGCTGCTGGGCGCCTCCGGCTCCGGCAAGTCGACGCTGCTCAACATTCTCGGCGGGCTCGACCGGGCCACCGATGGCCGGGCCTGGTTCCGCGACAGGGAGCTGACCGCGATGCGCGAGCGCGACCTCACCCGCTACCGGCGCGACCATGTGGGCTTCGTGTTCCAGTTCTACAACCTCGTGCCCTCGCTCACCGCGCGCGAAAACGTCGCCCTCGTGACCGAAATCGCGCGCGATCCGATGACGCCGGGCGAGGCGCTCGACCGGGTGGGGCTTGCCCACCGGATGGAGCATTTTCCGGCGGAAATGTCGGGCGGCGAGCAGCAGCGGGTGGCGATTGCGCGCGCCATTGCCAAACGCCCCGAAGTGCTGCTCTGCGACGAGCCCACCGGCGCGCTCGATTCGAAGACCGGCGTGCAGGTGCTCGAAGCGCTGGACAAGATCAACGGCGAGCTTGGCACCTCTACCGTGATCATCACCCACAACGCCGGGATCCGCGAAATGGCCCACCGGGTGATCCATTTCGCCGATGGCAACATCGCCTCCGTCAGCGCAAACGAAACCCGGATCGCCCCGGGCGATATCGCGTGGTAGAGATGCGCGCGCTCGACAGGAAACTTCTGCGCGACATCCGCCGTCTCTGGGCACAGTCGCTCGCCATCGCCATGGTGCTGGCGTCGGGGGTCATGGTCACGGTGATGGCCGCCGGTGCCTCGCGGTCGCTGAGCGAAACCATCGACACCTATTACGAGCGCAACCGCTTTGCCGATGTCTGGTCTTCCGCCTCGCGCGCGCCGATGACGCTGGTGCCGCAGATTTCCGAGATCGAGGGGGTGTCCCGGGTCGAGGCGCGGATCAGCGAATACGCGATCCTTGACGTCGAAGGGCTCGACACGCCCGCCATGGGACAGGTGATTTCCATCCCTCCCGGCGGCGCGCCACAGATGAACACGCTGATCATCCGCGAGGGCCGGCTGCCCGAGGCCGGGCGGATCGACGAGGTGGTGGTGGGCGAAGCCTTTGCGGCGGCGCATGGGTTTCACCCCGGCGACGGGTTCGAGCTCACCCTCAACGGCCAGAAGCGCAAGGTCACCATCACCGGCGTGGTGCTGAGCCCGGAATTCATCTACACGCTCTCGCCGGCATCCCTGGTGCCCGATGACAAGCGCTTCGGCATCCTGTGGATGGCCGAAGACGTGCTCGCCGCCGCGTTCGATCTTTCGGGCGCGTTCAATTCCGTGACCCTCGGCGTGACCCGCGGCACCGATGTCGAAGCGGTCAAGGACACGCTCGAAGACCTGCTCAAGCCCTATGGCGGCACCGGCGCCCATGGCCGCGACAAGCAGACCTCCAACGAGTTTCTCAACGGCGAGCTCGACCAGCTTGACGTCATGGTCAGGGTGCTGCCGCCGATCTTTCTGGTGATCACCGCCTTTCTGGTCAACATGGTTCTGGGCCGGCTCATCACCCTCGAACGCGAACAGATCGGGCTGTTGAAGGCGCTGGGCTATTCCACGGCGGAAATCGTCTGGCACTACCTCAAACTGGCCATCGGCATCGCTCTGATCGGGGTGGCCATCGGCTGGGTCACCGGTTACTGGGCCTCGATCGGCATGGCGGGGCTCTATGGCCGGTTCTTCAAGTTTCCCTATCTGGTGTTCGTGCAATACCCGGCGGTCTACGCCACATCGGCGGTGCTGGGGATTGCGGCGGCAATGCTCGGGGCGGCGCTCGCGGTGCGCCGGGTGGCCGGGCTGAGCCCGGCGGTGGCCATGTCGCCACCCGCGCCGACGAATTTCCGCCGCGGCCTGTTCGACCGCGCGGTCGGGCTGCTGCGGCCGCGACAGCCGACAATGATGATCCTGCGCGCCATCGGCCGCTGGCCGCTCCGCGCGGCGATGACCATGCTCGGCATCGCGATGTCGGTGGCGATGATGGTGTCGTCGCTGTTCATGCTCGACAGTTTCGACGAGCTGGTCGAGATCGCCTTTGTCCGGATCAACCGGCAGGACGCGGTTCTGACCTTTCCGTCCAGCCGCTCGGAATCCGTGCTTGAAAATGTCGCCAACCTGCCCGGGGTCATGGCCGCCGAAGGGGCCTTTTCCGCTCCGGCGCGGCTCTATTTCGGGCCGCGCAGCCGCGCCCTTGCGGTCGAAGGCCGGCGCGAGGGCAACCAGCTGGCGCGGGTGTATGACGGGGCCACGGGGCTCGAGATCGCGCCCGAAGACGGGATCGTGCTGGAGGCCCGCCTTGCCGACCATCTGGGCGCCCGGGTGGGCGATGTGATCGAGGTCGAGTTCTTGCAACACGGCGACGACCGTCACCGGGTCGTGGTGACCGGCACGGTGCGGACCTTTTTCGGCCTTGGCGCCTATATGGACCAGGACCGGCTGGCGGCGCTGCTGGGCCAGGCGCCGCAGGTGACGCTGGCCAACGTGATGCTCGACGAGGCCCGGGAAACAGAGCTTTACCGCGCGGTGAAGGATGCGCCGGGGCTTTCCGGCATCACCCTGATGCGCGAGGTCCGCCAGAATTTCGACCAGACCGTCGCCGAAAGCTCGTCGATCTCGGTCGGCATTTTCACCGTGGTTGCCACGCTGATCGCCATTGGCGTGGTCTACAATTCGGCCCGCATCCTCTTGTCCGAACGTGGCCGCGAGCTTGCCAGCCTGCGGATCCTCGGCTTCGGGCGGGGCGAGGTGAGCTATATCCTGCTGGGCGAGTTGTTTCTGCTGACGGCCGCCGCGATCCCGCTGGGGCTGTGGATGGGCTATCTGATGGCGGCGGGCATGGTGCTGAGTTTCAACAGCGACCTGTATGAAATCCCGCTGATCATCACCGAACAAACCTATGTCCGCGCCGCGCTGACGGTGGCCGCCGCGTCGCTCGGCTCGGCGCTGATCGTGCGCCGCCGGATTGACCGGATGGACCTCGTCGCGGTCATGAAAACAAGGGAGTAACCCCCATGCGGTTCCGCAATATCCTGTTGGGCGTGCTGATTCTGGCGGGGGCCGGAAGTGTGGCCTGGGAAATCTCGAAGCCCGAAACCGTGCCGGTCGACATGGCCGTGCTGACCCGGGGCAGCCTGGAAGTGACCGTCAATGCCGACGGCATGACCCGGATCAAGGATGTGTTCGACGTCTCCGCCCCGGTGAGCGGCCGGGTGCTGCGCTCGCCGGTGGTGATCGGCGACCATGTGGTCGAGGGCGAAACCGTGGTGGCGCGGATCGAACCCGGCGAGCCCGCATTTCTCGACGAGCGCGCCCGTGCCCAGGCCGAGGCGACGGTAGCCCAGGCCGAGGCCGCGCTGGGGCTGGCCGAGGCGGAGGTGCGCGCCGCCGAAGCCGACCTCAACAGCGCCCAGAAGAGTTTCGACCGGGTGCTGGCGCTGCATGACCGCGATGCCGCCTCCGATGCCCAGCTCGATCAGGCCGAAGTGGCGCTCGACGTGGCGGCGGCACATTTCGATTCGGCGATCGCGACCCAGAAGATGCGGGCGAGCGAAGTGCTGGCGGCGAAAGCGGTGCTGATCGAACCCGATGGCGATGATGCGGTGCGCGACACCGAAGACTGCTGCATCCGGCTCATGGCTCCGGTCTCGGGCCAGGTGCTGTCGGTCCAGAACGAAAGCGCCCGGCCTGTGGTGGCCGGGGCGCCGCTGCTGGCGATCGGCCCGAAGAAGGATCTTGAAATCACCGTCGAACTGCTCTCCACCGATGCGGTGCGCATCGCCCCGGGCGCGCGGGCCTATGTCGAACGCTGGGGCGGTGACACGGCGCTGGAAGCGGTGGTGCGCGAGATCGAGCCCGCCGCCTTTACCAAGGTTTCGTCGCTCGGCATCGAGGAGCAACGGGTGAACGTGCTGCTCGATTTCACCTCGCCCGAGAGCGACCGGCCCGCGCTCGGCCACAATTACCGCGTCTATCTGCGGGTGGTGGAATGGTCCGGCGACGACGTGCTGCGGCTGCCGATTTCGGCCCTGTTCCGCGAAGACGGCGACTGGGCGGTGTTCGTGGTCCGCGAGGGCCGCGCCACGCTCACCCGGGTCGGGATCGGGCGGCGCAACGCCGAATATGCCGAGGTGACCAGCGGACTCGCGCCGGACGACACCGTGATTACCCATCCGTCCGACCGGGTGGCCGAAGGGGTTCTGGTGGTCGACCGGAGCCTGCTGGAATAGGCCGGGCGGGGCCGGGGTCCGGCGGTTTCCCGCTGCCCTTAACGGCCCCGTAACCCTGTTTTGCTATTCCGGTGGCAGGTATCAAATCCGCAGGCAGGCCCTTGAAGCCCCCGGTCGGCAACATTAGGGTCTGTACGACCCGGGCCGGCGACTGGCCCCAAAGACGAAAGCAGGCAACATGCACGATCCTCTCGAGATCTACAACAACACCCTGGTGCCGATGGTGGTCGAACAGACCAGCCGCGGTGAACGCGCCTATGACATCTTCTCGCGGCTCCTGAAAGAGCGGATCATTTTCGTCAACGGCCCGGTGCATGACGGCATGTCGACGCTGATCTGCGCCCAGCTCCTGTTTCTCGAGGCCGAAAACCCGGCCAAGGAAGTCGCCATGTATATCAATTCGCCCGGCGGGGTGGTGACCTCCGGGCTGTCGATCTACGACACGATGCAATATATCCGCCCCAAGGTCTCCACCCTGGTGATCGGCCAGGCGGCGTCGATGGGTTCGGTCCTTTCGGTCGGTGGCGAAAAGGGCATGCGGTTTTCGCTGCCCAACAGCCGGATCATGGTGCACCAGCCCTCCGGCGGCTTCCAGGGCCAGGCGAGCGACATCATGATCCACGCCGCCGAGACCCAGAAGGTCAAGGAAAAGCTGATCGGGATCTATGTGAAACACACCGGCCGCTCCGCCAGGCAGATCGAGAAGGACATCGAACGCGACAATTTCATGTCGCCCGAAGAGGCGAAGGACTGGGGCCATATCGACGAGATCCTCGAAAGCCGGCCGAAGCCGGACGATGAGGCATAACAAAGGCAAGGGCGCGGCGCTGCTGCCGCGCCCGGCAAATCGGCTTGTGCCGGTATTCCCCGTGCCCTAATCTGTGGTGCGTGCGGGGCAGATCCGGGCCTTTCGGGGCGCGCGCGCAAGAAACCGAAACGGGGTGGCCGAAGGCTGCACCCAGGGGATTTGACAACATGGCCAAGACCTCCTCCGGCGGCGAAAGCAAGAACACCCTCTATTGCTCGTTCTGCGGCAAGAGCCAGCACGAGGTGCGCAAGCTGATCGCCGGACCGACGGTGTTCATCTGCGATGAATGCGTCGAGCTCTGCATGGACATCATCCGCGAGGAAACCAAGGGCTCCGGCCTCAAGTCGACCGACGGGGTTCCGGTGCCGCAGGAAATCTGCGACGTGCTCGACGATTACGTCATCGGCCAGGCCCAGGCGAAGCGCGTGCTCTCGGTGGCGGTGCACAACCATTACAAGCGGCTTAACCACGCGGCTTCGGCGAATGACGAGATCGAGCTGTCGAAATCCAACATCCTGCTGATCGGCCCCACCGGCACCGGCAAGACCCTGCTCGCCCAGACCCTCGCCCGCATTCTCGATGTGCCCTTCACCATGGCCGACGCGACCACGCTGACCGAGGCGGGTTACGTGGGCGAAGACGTGGAAAACATCATCCTGAAACTGCTTCAGGCCAGCGAATACAACGTCGAACGCGCCCAGCGCGGCATCGTCTATATTGACGAGGTCGACAAGATCACCCGCAAATCCGACAACCCCTCGATCACCCGCGACGTGTCGGGCGAGGGGGTGCAGCAGGCGCTGCTGAAGATCATGGAAGGCACGGTGGCCTCGGTGCCGCCGCAAGGCGGGCGCAAACATCCGCAGCAGGAATTCCTCCAGGTCGACACAACCAACATCCTGTTCATCTGCGGCGGCGCCTTCGCCGGGCTCGACAAGATCATCGCCCAGCGCGGCAAGGGCTCGGCGATCGGCTTCGGGGCGGATGTGAAAGACGACGAGGCGCGCGGCGTCGGCGAGCTGTTCCAGGATCTGGAGCCGGAAGACCTGCTGAAATTCGGCCTGATCCCCGAATTCGTCGGCCGTCTTCCGGTGATCGCGACCCTCACCGACCTTGACGAGGCGGCGCTGGTGACCATCCTCACCGCGCCGAAGAACGCGCTGGTCAAGCAATACCAGCGTCTGTTCGAGATCGAGAGTGCCCAGCTCACCTTTACCGAAGACGCGCTGAAGGCGATCGCCAAACGCGCCATCGAACGCAAGACCGGCGCCCGCGGTCTGCGCTCGATCATGGAAAACATCCTGCTCGACACCATGTTCGAACTGCCCTCGCTGGAAAATGTCGATGAGGTGGTGGTAAACGAAGAGGCGGTCAGCGGTGCGGCAAAGCCGCTGGTCATCTACGCCGAAGGTGTGGAAGAAGGCGCCAGCGCGGGCTGACTCTGCGCATGGCCCGGCACATTTCCTCCGGCTCGCCCTTTGAAGCCGAAATCGGCTATTCCCGCGCCGTGGTGGCGGGCGGCTGGGTCTTCGTGGCGGGCACCACCGGCTACGATTATGCCACGATGGCAATGCCCGAATCCGTCGAAGACCAGTGCCGCAACGCCCTGAAAACCATTGAAAAAACGCTGGGAGAGGCGGGGGCGGCACTGGATGATGTGGTGCGCGTGCGCTACATCCTGCCGGACGGGAACGACTTCGAAGCCTGCTGGCCGGTGCTGCGCGCGGCCTTCGCCCGGGCGCGACCGGCGGCCACGATGATCGTCGCGCGGTTGATGGCCCCGGAAATGAAGATCGAGATCGAGGTCACGGCGAAGCTGCCCTGACAGATCTGGCCTGAACAAGCCGCCCCGACGAAGCCGGCCTGACGAAGCTGCCCTGATCCGGCAGAGGCGGAGGGCCGCCGCCAGTGCCGCTGCCGCCATTGAGTCTGGACCTCGCGACCCGGTTTTGCCATACGGGGAGAAACAGCCCGGGGAGGCTTTCATGCGCTTCATTCTGTCGCTCATCACCTGGTATCATGCCGAAACCCTCGGTACCCGGCTGATGACCCGCTTCCGTGGCCAGAAGGTGGGCGAAGACGATCAGGGCAACCGGTTCTACCGCAATGCCGCCGACACCAGGCGCTGGGTGATCTACGCCGGCGAGCCGGTGGCCTCCAGGGTCTCGCCTGAATGGCACGGCTGGCTGCACCACACCTTCAAGGACACGCCCCGGGAGCGCCCGCTGCCGCACAAGCCCTGGGAAAAACCGCATCACGACAATCTCTCGGGCAGTGCCGCGGCCTATATGCCCGGCGGATCCCTGCGCCGGGCCGAACCGGCGGAGCGCTCCGACTACGAGGCCTGGGCGCCCTGAGCCGGCCGCGAGCAACGCCGATGCGCAGCTTTCCCCTCACCGCCGCCGTTTTCGCAACCGGCCTCGCGCTGCCCGCCGCGGCGCAGATCGTTGTGGTGCCGCTGGACCCGGCGGAGGGCTATCAGGGCGCCTATGGCGGGTCGCTCGACGGCGGTTTCACCAATGAGGACAGCGGGGGCGCGGGGCTCCTGCCCACCGAGCCGGTCGCGGGGTTCGAACCGCTCCCGTCCGACGGAGGAACCGGCTGGCAGCCGCAACTCGAACCGATCGACCCGGATACGGTCCAGCCCTGGGTGCCTCTGACCGAGGACGACCCGATGCTGCTCGAATTGCGTCCGCCGGGGTCGGCGGTGGGCCAGGACGTGACCACCGTGTCGGAACGTATCGTTGCCGCAGGCACCGGGGCTTTGCTCAAAGGGCTCGACAAGCTTGCGGGAACGGTCGTCGATCTCGACCTTGCTTCCGGCCAGTCGGCCCGGCTGGGCTGGCTCGAGGTGACCCTCGGCGAATGCCGCTACCCGGTCGACAACCCCTCCGGCGATGCCTACGCCTGGGTCGAAATCCAGGAAGACGGCGCCAACGCCCCCGCCTTCCGCGGCTGGATGATCGCCTCCTCGCCGGGCCTGAACGCCCTCGACCACCCGCATTTCGACGTCTGGGTGGTGGGTTGCAAGGGGGCCGCGACGGTTGCGGCGGAAGCGGAGGCGGCTGCCCAATAGGGCCAGATCACCTTGACCGGCGACATGACGGGCAAGGGCGGAAAACATGCGGACATCACTGCGGCTTGGTCTCGTGCTGCAATTCGTGCCTGTCTTTTCTCTGTGGGCCCTTGATCAGCAGCGCGGTGCAGATTTCGATCCGGTGACGGTCACGCCCTGTCGGTCCGGCGCCTGCGCTGTAGCTGACGGGAGTGGCTGTGATCCCAAGATCCACGAAGCATCAGCGTAGAATCCAAGGCTTATAGAGAACGACGGGATCAGAATATCGAAGCCGGATACCGCCCCTGCGCAGGCTGCCACCCCCTGAACCCCATGGCGCTGGCCGACCCGGCGATTGCGGCGCTTCTGGCGGCGCTGGAGGTGCGGCCCGGCTATCGCTGGCGGGAGAGCGACATTCTGCGGATGGGGCTTGAGCTGTTTACCGTCCGGCGGAGCTTCAGGCGCCGGTTCGGCATGACATTTCTGCTATTCCGGTATTCCGGTATTCCGGAAAAATGGACATAGTTTTCCATTTTATAACAATGACTTGTCTGCCATTCGACGCCGCGCGGCAACCGCCCGGGGACCATGCCGAAGCGTGCGGTGGTGCCCGGCCGGCTGCCGGTCGGCGATCAGCCCTTGCCCCGAGCCGCGTGGCCGAGCAGCGCCACGACCTCCGCTTCCGGCGGCAGAGGGCGGGAGAGGATCCGGGCAACGCCTTGCGACAGGGCGGCGTCCAGCATCCGGTGGTAGTCCGCCCGCGACACCTCCCTCCCGCCGAGGCTCTGGAGGTGGGCGGTGGTGAACTGGGTGTCGAACAACACAAAACCGGTCTGCCGCAGATGCGCCACCAGCGTTGCCAGCGCCACCTTGGAGGCGTCGGTCGCGCGGGAGAACATGCTTTCGCCGAAAAACGCCCGCCCCAGCGCCACCCCATAGACCCCGCCGACCAGTGCGCCGCCTGCCCGGGCTTCGAGCGAATGGGCATAGCCCCGGCGGTGCAGGGCGACGTAGCCGTCAAAGATCGTGTCGTTGATCCAGGTCTCCTCCCGCGAGGCGCAGCCGCGCACGACGCCCTCGAAATCCGTATTGAGGGTCAGCCGGAAGGGCGCCCGCAGGATGGTCCGGCGCAGGCTCCGCGACAGGTGGAAGCCGTCGAGCGGGAGGATCCCCCGCTGCCGGGGATCGACCCAGAAAACGCGCGGATCGTCCCGGGCCTCGGCCATCGGGAACACGCCGGAGGCATAGGCCCTCAGCAACAGACCGGGCGTGAGACGCTCCGGCTGCAACGTCAGCCCATGTGCTCGTCGAGCCAGCGTTCCAGCCAGTGGATGTTGTATTTGCCCGATTGCACGTCGGGTTCCTGCAACAACGCGTGGAACAGCGGAACGGTCGTGTCGATCCCGTCAACGATCAACTCGCCCAGCGCCCGTTGCAGCCGCGAAAGCGCCTCGGTGCGGTCGCGGCCGTGGACGATGAGCTTGCCGATCAGCGAATCGTAATAGGGCGGGATCGTGTAGCCGTCATAGAGCGCGCTGTCCATCCGCACCCCGAGACCGCCCGGCACATGGTACTGGCTGATCCTGCCGGGGCAGGGGGCGAAGGTCGGCAGACGTTCGGCATTGATCCGGATCTCGATCGCCGCGCCGTTGACCTCAAGTTCGTCCTGCGTGAACGAAAGCGGCAGCCCCTCGGCCACGCGGATCTGTTCGCGCACCAGATCGACGCCGAAAATCGCTTCCGTCACCGGGTGTTCCACCTGGAGCCGGGTGTTCATCTCGATGAAATAGAACTTCCCGTCCTCATAGAGAAACTCGACTGTACCGGCGCCGGAATAGCCCAGATCAGCAACCGCCTTTGCGCAGATCGACCCGATTTCCTCCCGTTCCGCCGCGCTGATACCGGGGCCGGGGGCCTCTTCGAACACCTTCTGATGGCGGCGCTGAAGCGAACAGTCGCGTTCGGCGAGATGCACCCCGTGGCCCTGACCGTCGCCGAAAACCTGCACCTCGATATGGCGCGGCTTCCGGAGATATTTCTCCATGTAGCATTCGTCATTGCCGAAGGCGGCCTTGGCTTCGGAGCGCGCGGTGCCCCAGGCGGTCTCGAGTTCGGCCTCGCTGGCGGCAACCTTCATGCCGCGGCCGCCGCCGCCGGCGGTGGCCTTGATGATCACCGGATAGCCCATCCCGGCGGCCAGTTTGCGCGCGGTGTCGAGGTCGGGCACGCCGCCCTCGGAGCCGGGCACCACCGGGATGCCGAGCTGTTTCGCGGTCTTCTTGGCGGTGATCTTGTCACCCATCAGGCGGATATGTTCCGCCGAGGGGCCGATGAAGCTGATCTCGTGATCTTCGACGATCTGGACGAAACTGGCGTTTTCGGAGAGGAACCCGTAGCCCGGGTGGATCGCCTGCGCGCCGGTGATTTCACAGGCCGCAATGATCGCCGGGACCGAAAGGTAACTGTCCACCGCCGGGGGCGGGCCGATGCAGACCGCCTCATCGGCCATGCGCACATGCATCGCGTCGCTGTCGGCGGTGGAATGCACCGCGACGGTCTGGATCCCCATTTCGCGGGCGGCCCGGATCACCCTCAGGGCGATCTCGCCGCGATTGGCGATCAGGATCTTGTCGAACATCCCTCGCCCCCGTTCATTCGATGATCATCAGGGGAGCGCCAAACTCGACCGGTGCCGCATCCTCGACAAGGATGCGCTTCACCGTGCCGGATCTGGGCGCCGGGATCTGGTTCATGGTCTTCATCGCCTCGATGATCAGCAGCGTGTCGCCCTCGGCGACCTGGTCGCCGATCTTCACGAAGGGGGGCGCGCCGGGTTCGGACTGGAGATAGACGGTGCCGACCATCGGCGAGGTAACGGCCCCGGGATGCGCAACCGGGTCGCCTGCGGGCGCGGTGGTGGCCGGGGCCGGGGCTTGCGCGGCTGCGGCCGCAGCGGGGGTTGCGGCGGCAACGGGGGCAGCGGCGGCCACCACCTGGGGCGCGGTCGCGGTCTCGGTGACCCGGCGCACGCGGACGTCCAGCCGGTCGGCCTCGCCATATTCGCGTTTCACGGCCACCTCTGCGAGATCGTTCTCGCAGATGAGTTCGGCCAGGGCCCGGATGAAGGCCACGTCATTGTCGCGGGTCGTGTTGTCGCGTGTCGTTTTGGTCATGCCTTCCTCGACGTCTGCCGCCCCGGAGGTGCCCCAGGGCGCGCGCTGCGGTTTTCCCGGTTATAGGCGCAGGCGCGGGGGTTTGAAAGCGCGACTTTCCGCCGGGGCAACGCTGCGGGGGCGGTGCGGGGAGGCGGCGGGGAGGCGGTGAAGCCCGGCCGGGGCCAGAACGGACTTGCGGCCGGGCCCGGCCCCGGGGTCAGAGTGCGGTCGCGGCCGACTCAGAGGTCGGGTCGGGGGCCGGGCCCGGGACCGGGGCCAGGACGGGGGCCGTAAACGGCGTCTGAACCGGGGATCGCAGCGGGGGCCGCGCCCGCCGGGGCTGTTGGCGCGCCCGGCGCCGTCGCGCCGCGGGTTTCCGCTTCGGGGCCGGTTGTCTCTGCGGCGCCGGACGGGGGCATCGGCCTGTCCATCTCTGCAACCGCGGCGCGGTCTCTGGTGGTGGCCTCTGCCTTCAGCGCTTCGGCCTCACGCGTGCGGGTGCGCGCGGCCTCGATCCGGGCCAGAACGTGGCGGATGCCGGATTCGACCTCGAGCAGGCTCATCTTGAAGGCGGGCGGCGGACCTGCCGGCAGGTTGCGCCGCTCCATCTCGCGCCGGAGCGCGACAATGTCGCGCGCCTCCGCGGTGCGGGCGGCATTGTCGCCCTCGGCGCCGGTATGTCCGGTGGTGTTGCCGTTGCTGTCACCGGCCTTGTGACCGGGTGTCACCTTTCTGACGTCCTGCATCTTGCGCAGCGGCGTCTCCGTCGCGAGGGCTGCAAGCGGCCCCAACGGGGCAGGCCATGCAAACTCCATTCCCATGCTCCGCCTTCGGGGCCCCCACCCGGATCATGCCGATACTACCTCCGGATCCCCTGCGATTCCACGTTTTCCCGCCATTGGGGTTAACGGGTTAACCGGTCATCCCGTCCGGGGGCGCAACAACCCGCCGTACATCTTGCGCAAGAACTCCCGGGCGCTGTCGAAATGCGCGTTGCCCTCCGGCTTCAGCAAGGCGCGCACCTGGGTGTCGAAATCGGCATAATGCTGGGTCGTGGCCCAGATCGAGAACAACAGGTGATAGGGGTCGACAGGCGCCATCTTTCCCCGGTCGATCCAGCCCTGAATCAGCGCCGTCTTTTCGTCGACCAGCGCCTTCAGCGGCCCGGCGACGAATGCGCCGAAGCGCGGTGCGCCTTGCACCACTTCGCCCGCGAACAGCCGGCTTTCGCGCGGCATGTCGCGCGACATTTCAAGCTTGCGGTCAATGTAGCCGAGCAGCGCTTCGACCGGGTCGCCGTTGTCTTTCAGCGCCTGCAACGGTTCCAGCCAGATATCCATCAGCCCCGAGAGCAGCTCGCGGTGAATCGCCTCCTTCGAAGGGTAATAATAGAGCATGTTCGGCTTCGACAGCCCGGCGGCGCTGGCGATCTGGTCCAGCGTGGCGCCGCGGAACCCGTGCTGGGAGAACACCTCCAGCGCCGCATCGAGGATCGAGGCCCGGTTCCTTTGCTGAATTCGGGTTCTTGGCCGTCGTCCGCTCATCCCTCGCCCTCCTTGCTGCCCTTTCAGCTTGCACTGGCGGGGACAAAAAATCAACCGACCGGTCGGTATTGTATTAACGGGCGTTTACGGAAAGGGCAGAGATTTCTGCGGCACCCGTCCCGGGGATGGGTTAGGCTCGCGCCAGATGGGAACGGAGGGACAGATGAGCGAACTCAAGGGGCGCACGGCGCTGGTGACGGGATCCTTGCGCGGGATCGGCTTCGGGGTGGCGGAGGCGCTGGCGCGGGCGGGGGCGCGGATTGCGCTGCACGGGCTGGAGGAGGAAGCGGGCGTCGAAGAGGCCCGCGCGGCGATGGAGGAGGCGGGCAGTCCCGAAGTGCGGTTCTTCGGCGCCAACCTCTCCGAGCCCGCCCGGATCGAGGCGCTGATGGCGGATGTGGAGGCCTGGGGCGGGGCCGATATTCTGGTCAACAACGCCGGCATCCAGCACACCTCATCGCTCGCGGAGATGCCGCCCGCCACCTGGGACGCGGTGATCGCGGTCAACCTCTCGGCGGCGTTCCATACCATGCGCCTCGCGCTCCCGGCGATGGCGGCGCGGGGCTATGGCCGGGTGGTCAATATCGCCTCGGTGCACGGGCTGGTGGCCTCGGTGAACAAGGCGCCTTATGTGGCGGCGAAACACGGGCTGGTGGGGCTGTCGAAGGTGGCGGCGCTGGAATATGCCGCCCGGGGAGAGCGCGCGAAGGGCGGGGTCACGATCAATTGCATCGCGCCGGGCTGGACCGAGACGCAGTTGATCGCGTCGCAGATCGACGATGCGGCACAGGCGGCGGGCGGCGACCGGGATGCGGGCATCGCGGCGCTTCTGGCGGCGAAACAGCCGAGCCAGCGGATGTCGACCCCGGCGGAGATCGGCGCGCTGGCGCGCTGGCTCTGCGCCCCCATTGCTCATAATGTGACCGGTGCGACGATTCCGGTCGATGGGGGCTGGACGGCGCAATAGCCCCGCTCCAGGGCGTGGCCGCGCAGAAGCGGGGCGGGCGCCGGGGGCGCTGCCCCCGGACCCCCGGAGTATTTCACCCAAGAAAAAGGAAGGGGCGGGCGGGGGGTGTGACGCAGGCTTTGCGCACCGATACCGGTGGCCCGTGTGCGGCGCGCTTGTCGGCGGCAGGGGGTTGTGTTTGGCGCGTCAGCGCAGAAACGGTTCTGCTCTTTCCAATGGTCTCCCATGAGGGGCGGGAAAGAGGAAAGGTTGGGCATGAGCGCGAAGGACAGAGACCCGAAAGGCGGTGCGCGTAAGGCGCCGGCGCCGCGGCCCTGGCGGTTTGCCGACTGGGCAATGATCTGATTGCAAGGGCGATTGAGCGTAACAAGCTGGGGCGGGTTTTCTGCCTCCTGGTGAGCGGCGGGGATTATCCCCGGCCATCGGTTTCGCGGGGGGCAAATCCCTTCACAAGGGATTTTCCCCGCTCTGGCCGTTCTCGGGCGTTCTTGGGGGGCGTTCACGCTTCCGCGCGGCCTTCGATCAGCTCTTCGACCACGCCCGGATCGGCCAGGGTCGAGGTGTCGCCCAGCGCCCCGAAATCGTTTTCGGCGATCTTGCGCAGGATCCGGCGCATGATCTTGCCCGAGCGGGTCTTGGGCAGGCCCGGGGCCCATTGGATCACGTCGGGCTTGGCGATCGGGCCGATTTCCTTGCGCACCCAGGCCACCAGCTCCTCGCGCAGCTCCTCGCTGTAGTTCTCGCCCTCCATCAGCGTGACATAGCAATAGATGCCCTGGCCCTTGAGGTCGTGCGGGAAGCCGACCACGGCGGCCTCGGCCACCTTCGGATGCGCCACCAGCGCGCTTTCGACCTCGGCGGTGCCCATGCGGTGGCCTGAGACGTTGATCACGTCGTCCACCCGGCCGGTGATCCAGTAGTCGCCATCCGCATCGCGCCGGGCGCCGTCGCCGGAGAAATAATAGCCCTTGTAGTCGCTGAAATAGGTCTGCACGAAGCGCTCGTGGTTGCGGAACACCGAGCGCAGCGCCGCGGGCCAGGCATCCCTGATGCAGAGCACGCCTTCGGCCTCGGTCTCCTCGATCTCGCGGCCGGTGGCGGGGTCGAGCAGCACCGGCTGCACCCCGAAGAACGGCTTGCAGGCGGCGCCGGGTTTGGCGGCATGGGCGCCGGGGAGGATGGTGAGCATGTGGCCGCCGGTCTCGGTCTGCCACCAGGTGTCGACGATCGGACATTTGCCCTTGCCGACCACCTCGTCATACCAGACCCAGGCTTCGGGGTTGATCGGCTCGCCGACCGAGCCCAGCACCTTGAGCGAGGAGAGATCGAAGCGTTCCACCGGTTCGGCGCCGTGGCGCATCAGCGCGCGGATGGCGGTGGGGGCGGTGTAGAACTGGTTGACCTTGTGTTTCTCGATCACCTGCCAGAAGCGGCCGACATCGGGGTAGGTGGGCACGCCTTCGAACATCAGCGTGGTGGCGCCGTTGGCGAGCGGCCCGTAGACGATATAGCTGTGGCCGGTGACCCAGCCGACATCGGCGGTGCACCAGTAGATGTCGCCGTCATGGTAGTCGAACACATATTCATGGGTCATCGCGGTGTAGAGCAGATAGCCCGCGGTGGTGTGCAGCACCCCCTTGGGCGTGCCGGTGGAGCCGGAGGTGTAGAGAATGAACAGCGGGTCTTCGGCGTCCATCACCTCGCAGGGGCAGCTGTCGGAGGCGGCGTCGAACAGCGCCCTGTAGCCGTGGTCGAGCCCGTCTTTCATCGGCACATCGCCGCCGGTGCGTTCGACCACGAGGGCAGGCACCGGGCCGCAGACCTCGCGGGCCTTGTCGACATTGGTCTTGAGGGGCGTGTTGCGGCCGCCGCGGGGGGCCTCGTCGGCGGTGACGATCAGCGCGGCTTCGGCGTTCTCGACCCGGCTGGCCAGCGCCTCGGGCGAGAAGCCGGCGAAGACGATGGAATGGATCAGCCCGAGGCGGGCGCAGGCGAGCATGGCATAGGCCGCTTCGGGGATCATCGGCAGGTAGAGCACCACGCGGTCGCCTTTGGTGAGGCCGAGATCCTTGAAGATATTGGCCATTTTGGCGACGTTGGTGGCCAATTGGTTATAGGTGATCTTCTGGTCATGGGCCGGGTCGTCGGCCTCCCAGATGATCGCCACCTGATCGCCGCGGGTGGCGAGATGGCGGTCGATGCAATTCCAGGCCACGTTGAGCTGGCCGTCCTCGAACCATTTGATCGACACATGCGGGTAGTCGAAGGTGGTGTTCCTGATCTTCGTGGGTTTGCGGATCCAGTCGAGCCGTTCGGCGGCTTCGCCCCAGAAGCCTTCGGGGTCGTCGATCGAACGGGCGTACATTTCGTCGTACTGGTCGGCCTTGATCTTGGCGTTGGCGACGAAATCGGCGGCGGGCGGGTGAAGGGTGACGTCGGACATGGTTTCTCCAATCTCTGGGCTGGCAATGTGTTGAGGTCTTCGACGAGTGTATCAAGATCCTTGCCTCATCGCTACTCGCTTGGCTTGAGGGGGTGTTCGAAACCGGCGCGGGCTCCGTTGCATCTGGCCCCGGGCGCCGCCTGGCCACGAAAACGGCCTGGTTGGCGGCGAGGCCGGCGCAGAACGGCGAACCGGTTTTCGTCCCCGACAGCGGGACGGCCATCGACCTTTCGCGTCCGGCCCCGGCTGGCAGTCATCGGCGCCCGGAGCAACATGGGGCCGGTTTCGGCGCGGGCAACACGGGTTCCGTGTCGCGATACGGCGGCGGGCGAACCGGGGCGTCTGACGAAATGGCTGAAACAAGGCGCATCACCCAACGCGTTGCAATCCCTGGTTTCAGGCAGCATCAGTTGGCAGCGTGAGGGGATTGAGGTTTTCGGCAAAGGTTCCATAGGGCAGCGGAAGCGCGCGCCCTGCGTGACTGGCACACGGTCAAAAGGCAATTCGCCATCGGTTCGAAGAACGCTTCCCGATGCGACACGTGGCGCATCAGAGCAAACACCGCACAGTCTCGCGGGGACTTGCAGGGCAGTGCCTTTGCGGAAGCGATCCATGGCCGGTGCGAGACCGGGCCGTTTGCCGCCCGCGCCCGGCATCGGCGACCATGCTCTGCCACCGCGCCCGGCATCGGCGGTCATGCCCCATGGCGTGGCGTCGGCGCTGCGGAATACGGCACCCTCGAATGGGCGGGCGGTTTCGACGGTCACCGTCTGGCGGATCCCGTGGCAAACCACCCGTCGGCAGGAACCAGAGCCGAGTCTTGCGCAGTTCCGGTAATTCTGGCCATGGCCGCCTGGCATGTCCCCGGCCACTCGCGGCAAACCCGGCGCGGCTCACATCGGAGAAACTGGCCTGGTTCACATCGGAGAGACCGGCGCGGTTCACATCGGAGAAACTGGCGCGGTTCACATCGGCAAACCCGGCGCGGTTCACATCGGAGAGACCGGCGCGGTTCACGCTGGCGAAAACCGAAACCCTGGTACCCGAGGTCGGACTCGAACCGACAAGATGTTGCCATCGGGGGATTTTGAATCCCCTGCGTCTACCAATTCCGCCACTCGGGCCCGGCTCATCCTGTACTCAAGGGCGAACACGGCGTCAATCGAGAGATCGCGGCCCGGGGGCGTCGGGTCGTCTTGGCCAGCCCGGCAGACCCGGGCCCTGCCGGGGTTCAGAACAATTCCACCGCGTTGGTTTGCCGCTGTTCGGACAGGTGTCTTACCTTCACCTCCTGCTCGACGTATTTCAACCGTGCCCGTCCGCTGCCTGGCCAGAATTCAATTCGTCGGGCACGATGCCCGCCCAGATCGCCGCCGAGGTGGGGAATGCCTTCATTGGCGAGGTAACCGATTACGAATTCACCGTTTCGCGCGCCTTCGTCGGACAATCTGCTGATCATCTTGGCTCCGCCGAAGATCTTGGCCCGCAGGTTCTTCCGATCCGCCCCAAGCCGCAGCAGGCCGTTGATGAGCAATTCCATGCCGTTGACTCCGTGACCGAAGACCTCCGCCGCATTCACGTTATCATCGGTAAACAAAACATGGTTCATTCCGCCGATGCAACGGTCGGGATCCCAGATACAGGCACTCACGCAGGAGCCGAGCAGGGTCACGATCACGGCATTGCCGCCGTCGATGGCATATTCTCCCTGGCCGATATAGGTGCGTTTGGGCTTTTCGGCAGGGCCGTCGGCCTTCGCGACCGTTGCGGGGAACGCTCCCGGGCTCATGCGGCGGCGAGCTCCAGCAGGCGGGGGCCGATCGCCGCGAGGGGAAGCTGTTCCTCTACCGCACCGAGCGAATGGGCAACCCGGGGCATCCCGTAGACGACGCAGCTGTCGGCGTTCTGGCCGATGCAGCGGGCGCCGGCCTGGCGCAACCGCAGCATTTCCTCGGCACCGTCCCGGCCCATGCCGGTAAGGATCGCCGCAATGATCTGCTGTGCGTGGGGCAGGGCCGACCCGAACATCTCGTCGACCGAAGGCCGGTGGCCGGAGCGTTTGGGGGCCCCGGAAAGGCGCAAGGAATCACCCCCGGGCGAAAGCCGCATGTGATTGTCGCCCGGGGCGATGATGACATCTCCGGCACCGGGCCTGAGCCCGTCGGTCGCGACCCGGACATTCGGTTGCATGGTGGCGTTCAGGCGGGCTGCAAAGCTGCGCAGGAATTGCGCGGGCATATGCTGGGTGATGAGTGTCGGCGGGCAGTTGGCCGGGAAGTTCTGCAAAACGGTCTCCAGCGCCTCGACCCCGCCGGTCGATGAGCCGATCAGAATCCACCGCCCGTTCCATCGCCAGCCGGAACCGGTGGGGGGGAGTGCTGCCCTCGCGACATGCGCCCGGCCGCGGCCTACCCGGGCGTCGGCGGCGACGAGCAGCATCCGGGTGAGCTGTTCGAAGGTCGCGCGGGCATCACCGAAATGCGGTTTCTCGACACAATCGACCGCGCCGAGCGACAATGCGCGCACCGAGGCATCGCTTCCGGCCCCGGTGAGGGTCGAGAGCATGATGACCGGCATCGGGCGTGCGCGCATCAGCCGTTCGAGGAATTCGATGCCGGACATCCCGGGCATTTCCACATCGAGCGTCATCACGTCCGGCTGCAGTGCTTTCACGGCATCGCGGGCCTCGATCGCGTTTCCGGCCTCGCCGACCACCTGGATACGCGGGTGGGTTTCGATACCCGCCCGGATCAGGCGGCGCATGGTCGGAGAATCGTCCACGACGAGCACCCGCAGGGGTTTGTCTTTCATTGTTTCGGTTCCATTCGTCATCTGGTGTTGGTGCCGCCGCAGGCGCCCCATGGGCAGATCAGAATTCGTCCCATCCGTCGTCCTGCGCGATCGCAGCGGCGGTGGCCTGTGCCGAAGCGGCCACTGCGCGGCCCGGGCGGCCGGCAACCCGGGCCGCGGCGGCCTTGCGCCGTGTCGGCGTGCCGGGGGCGAACAGGTTCCGGGGTGCCTCCTCGCGCTCGGTCCCGGTCGAGAAGCTGCCCATCGTACCGGTCAGTGCCTCGGCCTCGCGGGTGAGGGCATGGCTGGCCGCGGTGGTCTCTTCGAACATGGCGGCGTTTTGCTGGGTCACCTGGTCGAGCTGGTTGATCGCCGTGTTGATCTCTGCCAGCCCCGAGCTTTGCTCGCTGGAGGATTGAGCAATCTCGGAGACGTTCTGACTGATCTTCTGCACACTGTCGACGATCCCCTCGAGCGCCCGTCCGGCCTGGTCAACGAGGTCGACCCCGCGCCGGACATGGTTGTCGGAGGCCGAGATCAGGCTGTTGATTTCGCGTGCGGCATCGGAAGAGCGCTGCGCCAGCGCCCGGACCTCGGAAGCGACCACGGCAAAGCCGCGTCCCGCGTCGCCCGCTCTGGCCGCTTCGACGCCGGCATTGAGGGCGAGGAGATTGGTCTGGAAGGCGATGTCGTCGATGACCCCGGTGATCTTCGAGATCTGTTGCGAGGATCTTTCGATTTCGCCCATTGCGCCGACCGCTTCGCGCACCACCGCGCCAGAGGCTTCGGCGTCCTGCCGGGCGGTGGCGACGAGCGTGTTGGCGTGGGCGGCGCCATCGGCCGAAGACTTGACCGATGCGGTCAGTTGATCGAGCGCGGAAGCGGTCTGTTCGAGGGTGGCCGCCTGGCGCTCTGTCCGGCTCGACAGATTGTCGGCCGCGGTGGCGATCTCGCTGGCCTCGCCGCGGATCAGTTCGGCGTTTTCGACCACCCTTTTCATGGCCGCCTGGAGGGTTTCGGCCGCCTGGTTGAAGTCGAGTCTGAGCCGGTCGTAGTCGCCGGAAAACGCCGTTTCGATACGCGTGGTCAGATCGCCTTTTGCGAGGTTTCCCAGCGCGTTGCGCAGGGTTTCAACGACCGTTTCCTGGGCCGCCTGAAGCCTTGCCCGTCCGGCTTCGGCGCGCGCGAGCTGGTCCTGGTCGGCGGTCACGTCCTTGCCGATCAGAATCACCCGCAGGAGCGTGCCCTTGGTATCGGCGACCGGCGCAAAACCGCCCTCGATCAGCGCCCGGGTGCCATCGGTGCGGATCAGCCGGAAGCGCCCGAAGACGGCCGTGCCGCGATTGAGCTGGTCGAACACTGTGCCCTGACTGCTGCCTGCCGGGGGTTCGTCGAAGTCGAAAATCTGGCGGCTGGCCGCGCCGGGCAGCGTTTCGACGTCGGCACCCATGGCTTCGGCAAACAGTTTGTTGCCGCAAAGCAGGCTGCCATCGAGCGAAAACTCGGCCTGAACCTGATTGACGGCGATGGAATTCAGGATCGCCCTGTTCATGAATTCCTCTGTCTGATCGGTCCATTCGATGACGAAGCCATCGAGCGCCCCCCGTTCGTTTTCGACGCGGCTGATGGTCAGGTGGAAGCGGGCCGCGGCAATGGCGATATCGGCATGGTAGGGCAGATTGGCCGGGTCCGTCAGCAGGGCGCGGACCCTCTGCTTGAGCGGGCCGGCATGGAAGAAATCCATGTCCTGTCCGACAATCGCATCCGGATCAAATCCGGCGGTGGTGGCGCGGAAACTCTCGACATGGGTATCGAGGATGTTGTGCAGAGACCGGTTCACCGAGGTAATCCGCATATCGGTGTCGGCCATCATGATCGCGGCTGACGAGGCTTCGAAGGCCGCGCTGCGGAACCGGTTGTCACGCGCCCGGTCGCGGCCCTCCCGCAGTTCGTCGCGCAGATGCCCGATGGCACGGCCGATGTCGCCAAGCTCGTCGCCGCGGCCGGCCGCCGTCACCGCGACATCGAAGTCTTCGCGCGCCAGCCGGGTGACGGTTTCGGCCAGCCGCGAGATCGGCGCGACGATCCAGCGGTTTGCCGCCAGCATCATCGCGAACATGGTGGCGCTGACGAGGGCAAAGGCAATGCCAAGATTGAGGATTGCCGTGCGGTATTCCGCGGCAATCGCCTCCTTCACCGACCAGGCGCTGGCGATGGTGCCGGCGGGTTCGCCGGAGGGGGCCGCGACCGGCGTGGCCACCAGCAGGCCGTCGGCGGAGGACACGGAACTGCCCTGCGCGGCCGCCCGGGTTGCAAGGGCCCTGAGCTCCGCGTCATAGCCTGGCTCGTGGCCTTTGGAAACGAGGATTTCCCCGCCGGCGTCGAGTGCGAGTAGCCGGAGCGTTTCGTGATTGTCGCTGCCCGAGACCTGTGCGAGCAGCGTCTGTATCCGGGCTGTGGATTGCTCCTGAAACGCCTCCGCGACGCCGACTGCAATGAAGCTGTTGGTTTCGAGGGCCGCTTGCGCGACGTCTTCGCGGATCATCTGAACCGTGGTGCGGGTGTTGTTCCACGTCACCATTGCGGCGAGAAGCGTTCCGCCTGCCAGAAGGATTCCCGCGATTTTCACCAGCAGGGAGTTGAACCTGAAACCGCGATGGGCGGGTTTTGTGGTGTCGGACATTCGATTGGCCTCGTTTTGGCGGTTTCTTGTTCAGGCGTGGCCCGGAGCCGGCCGGCGGGCGACCGTGCTCAGAGCCAGGTTATGTCGTTGGCGCCCGGCCCGGGGTCCGGGGGCGGGGCATCGGAGAGGCCGAGGCGCTGGCGCAGGCTCTCGAGGCGGATGGAGGCGCCGACCCTGTCGCGGGCCAGCCGGGCCCCCGCGCTGCACGTTCCGGCCACGTCGAGGATCGCGGCAAGATCCTGGAGGGTTTGCTGGATCCGGTCGATGTCCTGCAACATGTGGATCTCGGCCCCGAGATCGGGATGGTCGAGCGTATCGAGTATGGCCGATATCGACCATTGCAGCTGACCGCATTGCCCGGCCAGCCGGGCCAGTTCCTCCGAGGATTGCGCGAGCAGGCAATCCAGCCCGATGCTCTCGTCCCGGCACGGATCCGGTGTTTGCGGCGTCAATCCCATCGCAGTCATTGTCTGTCCTCTAGAGACGCCCGGTGATCGCTTCGATCGCCGTGACGAGGTCTTTCGGCTGGAACGGCTTCGCGAGGAAGTTGTTCATGCCGAGTTTCTTTCCGGTCTCGATGATCTGACGGTCGGCCTTGCCGGTGATCAGCAGAAAGCCCACCTGCCGGGTCTTCGGGTTCGACCGCAGGGCGTGAAGCAGCTGAAGGCCGTTCATCCCCGGCATGTTCATGTCGGAGATCACCAGATGCACCGGCCAGCTGCCGATCCGTTGCAGGGCGCTCGCGCCGTCGGCGGCGCTTTCGACCTGGCGGATGCCCAGCCCGTCGAGCGCCTGGGTGATCAGGCCGCGGCTGGTCGACATGTCGTCCACCACCATGATCCGCAATTGGTCTCGCAATGACATCCGGTCAGTTCCTCATGCTTGCTTCGCCCGCCGCCGGCGGGAGGCCGCCTGCCGGCGTGCCGAGTTGGTAGGCGGTGATTCCACGGCCCTGGAAGCGGGGCTGAACCCCACCCGAAAGGCGCTCCGAATGGCCGATGAACAACCATCCGTCCGGGGTGAGCTGGTCTGTGAAGCGCTGCCAGAGCCTCTCCTGGGTCGCGGTGTCGAAATAGATGACGACGTTGCGGCAGAAGATCGCGTCGAAGCGCCCGCGCATCGGCCAGGCGTCCAGCAGGTTCAGAACCCCGAAATGCACCGCGTCGCGCAGCGCCGGTCCGGCCTGCCAGGCGGGCTCGGCGCCCGGTTTCGCCCGGGTGAAGAAGCGGGCACGCATTGCGTCGGGCAGGCCGGAGAGCATGGTCTCCGGGTAGAGGCCCTTGCGGGCATGGGCGATGACCTTGGGGTCGATGTCCGTCGCCAGTACCCGGACGTCGCGCTCCATCGGCATGCCGGCCTCGATCATCGCCATGACGATCGAATAGGGCTCCTGCCCGTTGGCGCAACCGGCCGACCATATCCGCACCCGTTCACCGGCCCTGGCGCGTTCGGCGAGCGGCGGAAGCACGTCGCTGCGCAGCAGATCGAAATGGTGTCCCTCGCGGAAGAAATGCGACACGTTGGTGGTGAGTTCGGAGACCATCTTGCCGATTTCATCGCTGCCCTCCGGGCTGTCGAGATAGCGGCAATAGGCCTCGAAGCTCGCGAGCCCCAGGGCCCGCAGGCGCCGGGCGAGCCGGGTGCGGACCATGGCGGATTTTCCGGTGCCGATGGCCAGGCCCGCCGTTCGGTGCGCGAGCGCGGCAATCCGGGCGAAATCGGCGGCCGTCAGGTCCGGACCGTTGAGCCCCGGAGCGGAGGGGGAGGGGATGCCGGGCGCGGTCTCCGGCGCGGCAAGGGGGGCGGAAAACGTCATGCGGCCTCCTCGCTCGGCAGCGGCAGCACGGCGTTGAGGTCGAGCACCCGGATCATCCGGTCGTCGACGATCGTCAGCGCCGAGATGAAGCTGTGGTCGCTGTCGGCCTTGAGGTCGGGCGGCGGTTGCATCTCTTCTTCCGTTACCGCCAGGATATCGGACACCGCATCGACGATCAGCCCCACCGTGCGCTCGCCGTTGGCGACGACGATGATGACATTGCGTTCGCGGTCGGCCCCGGTGTCGATCTCGAGCCGGCAGGCGAGATCCATGATCGGGAGCACGGTGCCGCGCAGGTTGATCACGCCGCGCATGAAACGCGGGGCATGGGGGAGCGGGGTGGCGCGGGTGCCGCCGCGGATTTCCCGCACCGACATGATGTCGACACAATAATCCTGCCCGCCGACCAGGAAAGACAGCAGTTCGCGGATGTTTCCATCTCGCGCGGTATCGTTGGTCTTGGAGGAATTGGTCATGCCGGGAGCCCCTTGGTTTGCGCGGATTGAAGTGTCGCCTGCGGCGCGCGGGCGGGCCTGGTCTGGCCGCTGGCTCTGGCCATGAGGTCGACCGGGTCGAGGATCAGGGCGATATGGCCATCGCCCAGAATGGTGGCCGCTGCGATGCCGGGAATGCGGCCGTAACTGTCCTGAAGGCCCTTGATGACGACCTGCCGCTGATCCTCGATCGAGTCGACGGCAATGGCGGCGCTCATCCCGTCTTCCTGACCGATCAGCAGCACGACGCCGCCGGTGTATCTCTGGAGCGGGTCGCGGTAGCCGAGTTCGGCACCGAGATCGACAAGCGGAACGAAGTGTTCGCGGATCTTGACCACGTGGGTGTGGGGGCCGAGGGCGCGGATGTCGCCATCGGTCAGCGCCAGCGTTTCGAGGATGGTGTTGAGCGGCACCACCAGGGTTTCGCCCGCGACGCGCACCACCATGCCGTCGAGCACCGCGAGGGTCAGCGGCAGCGAGATCGAGAAGGTGCTGCCGCGGCCGCGTTCCGAGGTGATGGTGATCCGCCCGCCCAGCGCCTGGATCGCGGAGCGGACCACATCCATGCCGACGCCGCGGCCCGACAGGTTCGATACTGTCCTGGCGGTCGAAAGGCCGGGGAGGAACAGGAGGTTGTCGATCTCCGAATCGGTGAGCTGCGTGTCCGGCGAGACCAGACCGTTATCGATGGCTTTTTTCAGCACTCTTTCGCGGTCGATCCCGGCGCCGTCGTCGGCGACTTCGATCACGATCCGCCCCGAGCGGTGCATCGCGGTGAGCGAGACCTGGCCTTCGCGGGGTTTGCCGAGCGCCTCGCGCTCGTCGCCCGATTCGAGCCCGTGGTCGACCGCGTTGCGGATCATGTGGGTGAGCGGGTCGGCCAGGCGTTCGATGACGGTCTTGTCGACCTCGGTATGTTCGCCCTCGGTTCTGAGACGCACGTCCTTGCCGATGGCGGCCGAGGCTTCACGGACGATCCGGCTCATCCTCTGGAACAGCGATTTGACCGGCTGGGCGCGGATCATCATCACGCTTTCCTGGATGTCGCGGGTGAGCTGGAGGAATTCCTCGAGCCCGGTGCGCACCGGCGAGTTCGGCGGAAGGCCCGCGGCCTCGACGCTTTGGGTGAGCATCGCCTGGTTGATGACGATCTCGCCAACAAGGTTCACCAGCCGGTCGATCCGGTCGAGATCGACCCGGACGGTGGCGCGGGGCGTGGCCAGGGGCCCCCGGGGCGGAGCGGGTTTGGCCGCGGCTCTGGTCTCGGCGTTCGGTTGCGGGTCCGGGTCTGGTGTGGCTACGGGGGCAGGGGCCGGATCGGCCGCAGAGGCGGTCTCCGGCGCCGGTGCCGGGGGGGGCGGGGGCAGGTCCGAACCGTCGGTGAGGCTGGCGAGGTCCGGCAGGCCGCTCAAATCCAGATCGGCACCGGGAGCAGGCGCGGCGGGGGAGTCGATTTCCAGCAGACAGAGCCCCTCGACGAATTCGAACACCTCGCGAACGGCCGAGTCGGGTTCGCCACCTTGCAGGGTGAGCTCCCAGCCGATGTGGCTTTGTTCGGGATCCAGTGCGTCAAGACCGGGCAGGTCGTTGTCCTGGCAGGTAACCTCCAGCGGGCCAAGGTCTCGCAGTGCCCGGAACAGGAACAACGGCTCGCTGCCGTGGGCATAGAGCACCGCTTCGGGTTTGAAACGGATGCGGATTGCGGGTTCGGCCTGGGCTTCGGTCCGGGCTTCGGTCCGGGCTTCGGTCCCGGGCGGAGCGGTGTCGGCGCCAAAGGCCGCGGCGCTGAAATCCTCTGCGCCCAGGTCGAGATCGAGCGCCAGCGGCGTGGGCACGAAGCTTTCGGCGGCGGCGGCGTCTTCGGCGTCGTCCGGCTTTGCCCCCACCAGGCCTTCGAGTTCGGCGAGCACCGGGGCATAGAGCGCCTCGTCATGCTCGAGCCCGTCGCGGCTTTCGCGCACCAGATCGCCAAGGATGTCGGAGCCGTGGAAAAACAGCTTCAGCACCTCCGGGTCAGGCACCAGCCTGCCGCCGCGCACCTCGTCCATCGCGGTTTCGAACTTGTGGGCGAAGGCGACCAGGGTATCGAGGCCGAAGGCGCCGGCGCCGCCCTTGATCGAGTGGACCGCGCGGAACACCATGTTGACGGTCTCGGCGTCGGACAGGCCATCGTCCATCGCCTGCAAGCCGTCTTGCAACGATTCGAGCAATTCTTCGCATTCGACGAAGAACGACGCGCGGATTTCAGCCATCGGATCGGACATGTCTACCCCGCAACCATTCTGAGGGCCCTGACCAGCTTTTCGGGATCGAAGGGCTTGACGATCCAGCCGGTGGCACCCGCGGCGCGGGCCCGTTCCTTCATTTCCGCCGCACTCTCGGTGGTGAGCACCAGGATCGGGATCGCGCGGAAGGCGCCCTGCCGGCGCACCGCGTCGATGAAACCGAAGCCGTCGAGACGCGGCATGTTGATGTCGGTGATGATCGCATCGGGCGGCGCGATCGCATCGAGCACTTCGAGGCCGTGGACACCGTCTTCCGCGAGGTGGGTGCCGAAACCGGCGCCGGTGAGTGTCAGCCGGATCATGTCGCGCATGGTGCGGCTGTCGTCCACCGCCAGGATTTGCAGGCTCCCGGCACTCATGGGGCGGCCTCCCATCTGGTGACGCTCGCGGGATCGAAGCCGAGCAGGGCGAGCTGGTCGGCGAGGTCGGTCGAGGCGTTTTCGAAGGACAAGGCGTGGCCGTCCTCTGCCCAGCTCCGCGCGGCGGAGCGGATCAGTTGCAACGCCAGCGCGCCGAGATGTTCGACCCTGGCGGCATCGAGCGTCAGATCGGTGCCGCGGCGGGCGATGAGCTCGCCCTGCAACGCGGCGAGGGCCGGCAGATCAAGCCGGGGGGGAAGGTCCAGGGTGGGGGTGCTCATGCGGCCCCCCGCCGGTTGTCACGCAGAATCTGTATCACGCCGGTCCCTCTCGTTTGTTCTCGACAGAAGGTCTACGGACGGGGCGTTAAGATATGGTTTCGGAAATGCGGTTTTCCCGCCCCTCCGCAGGGCGGGCGGCAAAACCGGCCGGCGCGGGGCCGGCCGGGTCAGGCAGCGCTTCGGGGCGGGGCGTCAGAGGTCGCCGATCTGGCGGGTCACGTCGCGCAGCTGGCTGCCGGTGGCGAGAATCTCCTTCGGCAGCGGGTGGCTGATGAACATCAGCGGGCTTGCGGTCATGCCATAGGCACCCGAGCCATGCACGGCGATCACATCTCCGGCGGCGATTTCGGGCAGCATCACATTGACGCCGATCCTGTCGAGCGGGGTGCAGAGCGGCCCCGACAGGTTGACCTTGCCGGCCGGTTCCCCGCCGCCGAGCTTGTGCATCCGGTAGTTGCGGTGAATCACCATGCCGAAATTGCCGGAGGCCGGCAGGTGATGGTTCATGCCGCCATCGCAGAGCCCATAGGTCGCGCCGCGCGAGTGTTTCACCGTGGTGACGCGGGTGAGGTAGTAGCCCGCCTCGCCGACGAGGTAGCGGCCAAGCTCCAGCACCAGATCTGTCGTGGCAAATCGCGCCTCGGCCCGCAGCGCGTCGAGATCGGGGGCGATGTCGCTGGCGATTTCGCCGAGGTCGAGCGGCTGGTCGTTTTCGAAATACGGGATGCCAAGGCCGGATCCGAACACCAGGCGCTCGGGCGTCACCTCATGTTTCACGCAAACATCGCGGAATATCCTTATGAAATTGCGCCAGTTTTCGCAAATCGCCTGCGGCTTCAGACACTGGGTGCCGGAATAGATGTGAAGCCCCGCAAGCTCCAGGTTTTCGAGGGCGAGAATCTGCGGCATCGCCTCGTGGATCTGTTCGTAGTCGATGCCGAACGGGCTCGGACGGCCCGCCATATGGTCGCCAAACCCCTTCGGCACCACATCCGGGCCGATGCGCACCATGATGCGCTGGCGGCGGTCGTGCGCGCGGGCGATCCGGTCGGCGCGCCGGGCCTCGTCGAGGCTTTCGACGATCAGTTCGCCGACACCGCCCGCGATCGCCTCCTCAAGCTCGGCGTCGCGCTTGGCGGGGCCGGTGAAGCTCATCCGCTCCGGGGTCCAGCCCGCCCTGAGGCCGAGGCGCATTTCGCCGATGGAGGAAATGTCGAGGTTTTCCACCCGCGGTTCCAGAAAGGCAAGCAGCCCCGGGTTGGGGTTGCTCTTGGCCGCATAGCTGAGGCTGAACCTTCCGCCGAAAGCCTGTTTCAGCGCGGTGGCGCGCGCGTCGATCCGGTCGCCGAGAAAGACATAGGCCGGCGTGCCGCAAGTCTCGGCCACGCGGGTCAGCAGAGCGTCGTCGGCACCGGGGGCACCGGGGACTTCTTGCGCGGTCATCAGCCGAGGCTTTCCGCATAGGCGATGATCGCGGCGGGGGTGTCGAAGTTGTCCAGCGTCACGTCTTCGGCAGGCACCTCGGTGCCGGTCTTTTCCTCGAAGAACATGATGAGATCCTGCATCATCACGCTGTCGAGCAGGCCGGAGGTGAACAGCGCGGTGTCGCCGGCAATATCGTCGTCGCTGTCGAGGGAGGTGGTGAGCCAGGCGATCAACTCGTCTTGAGAAAGGGGCATGTGGGATACCTTCTTCATTCGGGCGTCATTCGGGTCGGATGGAGCGGGTTTCGGGGAACGGCCTGAAACCTGCGGAATTGGCTGCGTTTTCGGGGGGGAAAGTGGCGAATGTAAGGAGGTTTTTCAGCATCCGGCGGGCCGGAGCGGGAATGTTGCCCGATCGCCGCGTTTGAGGTGAAAGATCGCTCCCGGCCCCGGCGTGCTCAGGGCGGCAGCGCCTGCACCGCGCCCCAGGCGGAGGCGATGGCGAGCCCGGCGCCGGAGCGCGAGCGCACCCAGTCCTGGCCTGCGAGGATCGACCCGGCGGCAAACAATCGCGGGTCCACCGGGGCGCCGCTGGCGTCGAGCGGGCGGAAATGCCGGTCCACCACGACCCCCGCGCGGTTCAGCGCGTGGCCTTCGGGGGCGAGGTAGTCTTCCGCGAACCACGCCTCGCGGCTTGCGGGCTGCTGGATGTCAAGGCCGATGAGGCGTTCGAACACCCCGCTGCGGGTGGCGCCGAGCCCGCCCGAGAGGAAGCGCCCTGTCGCCAGCAGCACCGCGCGGGCGTGGATTTCGAGGTCTTCCATGGGGCCGTGCAGCGCCAGCGTGATGCCGGCTTCGCTGAAGCTCACGGATGAGACCTTGAGGTTCGGCTCCAGCATCACGCCACGTTCCGGCAGGCTGCGGGTGAGGACTTCGCGCAATCTGATCCCGGGCACGCCGGGCGGGATCGTCGGGATTTCGAACAGCGTCACCCCGAGGCGCGCTTCCATCTCGGCGCGCACGGCGTCGGGGTTGCGCACGCCGAGCACCGCCGGCAGGCCGACATGGGTGACACCGCCGAGGTTCGGGCGGATGCGGTCGGCGAGGGCCGCGCGGGTGGGGCGGGTTTCGAGGGCGCGGGCCATCGCTTCGGGGAAGACCTGTGTGCCCTCCATGCCGGGAAAGCCGAGGCGGAGGGGGGTGAGCCCCGGCCATTGGCCCGCGATATTGGTGACGAATTCCCGCGCCGAGAAGCCCTGCAACCCGTCGAAATCGACGATCAGCGCCGGGGCCTTTGCCGCCAGCGCCTCGCAGCCGGGACGCATGGTCTCGGGCAGGCTGAGCGTGGGTTTGGTGACGCCATAGGGCAGCAGCGCGGTGAGATTTGCCGCGCCCGGCGCCGTGTAACCGAGGCCCATCGCGTTGAGGTCACGCACAAAACTGTCCATCGCGTCGCGCAGCGCGACAGTGTCAAGGAAGCCGAGCGGGTTGGCGGGCTCGGCGGTCCGCAGGGCGTCGATCCCGGACCATGGGTCGGCGATGCTGCTGCCATTCGCGACACCCAGAAGGTCAAGATAGCCGGTGGTATAGGCGAGCGCGCCGGAATGGCCGAGCTGCGCTACCTCCAGCCCACGGGCGCGCGCAAACAGCGCCGCCGCAAAGCCCGCGATCCCGGTGCCGATCACCGCAAGCCCGGTGTCGACCCGGCGGGTGGCACGTTTCACCAGCCGTCCTCCCCGCTGCCGACCATGTCGAGCCCCGCCAGTCCGACATGCAGGATCTCGGCAAGCTCCTCCTGCGGCAATTGCGCCCCCCAGAGCACCGGGCGGGTGCCGGTGTAGCGGTGGGTGACAAAATCGCGCATGGCGCCGAGCCCTCCGGCGCTGTCGATCACCCCGCAATCGTAGAGATGCGAGGTCACGCGCATGGAGCAGAAGGCGCCCTGACAGGCGCCCTTGCCGATCCGCGAGCGCCGGGCGATGGCCTCGAGGCTCATGTGGTCTTCATGGCCCGGGGCGGCGGCGACGATCTCGTCGACGGTGGAACGCGCCACCATCTCGCATTCGCAGAGCACGGTGTCGGCCGGGTCGCTGCGGGTGATCCAGTCGCGCGCCGAGGCGCCGGGCTCGGTCCAGCCGGCGCCGGGGCCGGAGGGCAGGGGCTCGGTCTCGGTCACGCAAGGGGTGGTGTTGCCGAGGCGGGTGGCCACCAGATCGGCGGTCTTCTCGGCCATCAGCCGGAAGGTGGTGAGCTTGCCGCCGGCGATGGTGCAGAAGTTTTCCAGCCCCTCGTCCGCGTGGGTATAAAGGCTGAAACCGCGCGAGGCGCTGCGTCCGTCGGCCTCGGAGCCGGCGGCGGCGAGCAGCGGGCGGACGCCGGAAAACGCGCGGATGAAGCGGGTGTCGGCGAGCACCGGCAGCATGGCTTTGCCTTCGTCGAGAATGCGGTCGACCTCGGCGATGGTGGGGCGGCAGTTGTCGGGGTCGGCGATGGTCACCGAGGAGGTGCCGAGGATCGACACCGTGCCGCCGGGCACGAGGATGTCGCCGTCGCCGGGGGGGCGCAGACGGTTGATGACGCCTTTGGAGAGCCGGATGTTGGAGATGATCAGCGTGCCCTTGGAGGCGGTCACCCGCACCGCCTGCACCCCGGCAAGGCCCGCGATCCGGCCTGCCCAGGCGCCCCCGGCATTGACGAATTGCCTTGCCTTTACAATGGATTGCGCGCCTGTCTTCAGGTCGCGCAGGCGGGCGGCGGTGATCTGGCCGCGCTCGATCTCGAAGCCTTCCACGGCCGTGTGCGGCCGGTATTCGGAGCCGTTCAGCGCCTCGGCATGGGAGACCTGTTCGAGCACCAGCCGGAACGGGTCGATGGTGGCGTCGGGCACGCTGTAGGCGGCGATCAGGGTCTCGGGAAGCGCCGGTTCGCGGGCGCGGGCCTCGGCGGGGGTCAGGGGCTCGCAGGCGATCCCGGCGGCCGCGCAGGCCTCGGGGAAGCGCGCGGCGAAGCCCGGGTCGTCGCCCTCGACGGCGACAAACATGCCGCCGCAATCGTCGATACATTGCGGCGCCACGGCCTTGAGAATATCGCCCTCGCGACGGCATTCGGCGGCGGTGCCGGTGTCGCTCGACGCATAGCGTCCGCCGGAATGCAACAGCCCGTGGTTGCCCCCCGAGGCGCCGGCGTTGAGGTCGCGCCGGTCGATCAGCAGGCAATGCACCCCGCGCAGCGCGAGGTCACGCATCACCCCAGCCCCGGTGGCGCCGCCGCCGATGATCAGCACGTCGCAGTCGTAGCCCATCAGACCCCCTCCGGCAGGTTGACGTTCTGAAGCTCCGGGCCGAGATATTTGCGCTCCTCGGGGCCGAGGATGCCGAGCGCGAGGCAGATCAGGGTCCACAGGTGGGTCACGTGATAGGCGCCGCCGTAATGCTTTTCGAGGTCTTCCATCTGGCTGTGGCAATTGTGACAGGGGGTGGCCACATAGGCGGCTTCGGTGGCGATGATCTGGTCGAATTTGCGCTTGCCATAGGCGCGGCGCTCGGCGGCCATACCGGCTTGCAGAAATCCGCCCCCGCCGCCGCAGCAGTAATTGGCCGATTTCGACGGCGCCATGTCGATGAAATTGCCCGCGCCGACGCAGGAGGTGACCACGAAGCGCAGGTCTTCGGCCGCGGTGTCGCCGAGGGATTTGCGGATCAGCTGGCAGGGATCCTGCACGGTGAATTTGAGGTTGTCGGTGTTCCAACCGGAGGTGACGGGCAATTTGCCCTCGCGGATCCATTGGGCGTAGAGCGTCACAAGGCTGGCGGGTTCGAAACGGGCCTCATCTTCCAGCCCGAACCGCTCGATCCCCTTCCACAGCGTATAGAAGGAATGGCCGCATTCGGTGTTGACCCAGTATTCCGGCCCGATCTCGTTGATCGCCTCGACGCGGGCGCGCACCATCTTCTCCCACGCGGCATCGTCGCCGGTGAACATGCAGAAGTTTTCCGCAGCCCAGCCTTTGGACACATAGGTCCAGTCGGCGCCCACGAGGTCGAAGATCTTCCACATCGGGGCGAGTTCTTCGGGCTCCACCGCGGGTTCGCGCGAGTTCTGGTTGACCACGAAACGCGCGCCCTTCTTGTCGACCGGGGCTTTCAGATGCGCCCAGGCGGGCTGGGTCTCGTGCAGCTCCTCGACGGTTTCTTCGATGATTTCGACGAAATCCTCGCTTTGCAGCCCCATTGCGGAGGTGCTGTCCCCAATCTGCTGGGCCTCGCAGGACCGCACGATGCCCTTGGGCTTTTCGTCGCGGGGCCAGGCGCCGCGGGCTTCGCCGACGAGCAGCGAGACGTCGATCCCCATCGGGCAGACCCAGGCGCAGCGTTTGCACTGGGTACAGGCCCAGACCCAGGGGGTGGTGGAGAGCGCCTCGTTCATCCCCAGCATTGCCATGTTGATGAAGCGGCGCGGGTCCATGCCGAACAGCCCGGACGCCGGGCAGCCCGAGGCGCAGAGGCCGCAGCCGACGCAGGCGTCGTAGCTCGCCCCGGGCGGGAGCAGGTCTTGTGCGACCTTGAGGAAGTCGAGCCGGGGTGGGGGAGCCGTGAGGGCGGTCATGCGGTGAGCGTCCTGCGCACCGCGTCTTTCCAGCTGGCGAGACGGCGGGTGCGGGTGTCGGCGGGCATCCCGGGGGTGAAGCGGCGCTCCATCTGCCACGAGTCTGCGAAGGCCTTAGGCCCGGGGCAGAGGCCCGCCGTGAGCCCCGCGAGCCAGGCGGCGCCCTTGGCGGTGGTCTCGAGCGTCACCGGCCGGTCGACCCGGCGCCCGGTGATGTCGGCGAGGAATTGCATGGTGTAGTCGGAGGCCGCCATGCCGCCATCGACCCGCAGGGCGGTGTCATCCGGCAGGCCCGGCCAATCGGCGCGCATGGCTTCGAGCAGGTCATGGGTCTGGAAGCCGACAGCCTCCAGCATGGCGCGGGCAAATTCGTTGGGGCCGGTGTTGCGGGTGAGGCCGAAGACGGCGCCGCGGGCCTCCGCATCCCAATAGGGCGCGCCGAGGCCGGTGAAGGCGGGCACCAGCACCACCTCCTGTCCGGGATCGGCGGCGCGGGCCATGGCGCCGGTCACCGAGGCGTGACTTACGATCTTCATCGCGTCGCGCAGCCATTGCACCCCGGCACCCGCAATGAAGATCGAGCCTTCGAGGGCATAGGTTGCGGTGCCGTCGAGCTGATAGGCGATGGTGGTGAGCAGGCGGTGTTGCGAGGCGATGCGTTCGTGGCCGGTGTTGAGCAGGGCGAAACAACCAGTGCCATAGGTGGATTTCAACATGCCGGGCCGGAAACAGGCCTGACCGATCGTGGCGGCCTGCTGGTCGCCCGCAACGCCGAGGATCGGGAGCGCGGCGCCGAGCACATCCGGGTCGGTCACGCCGAATTCGGCGGCGCAATCCTTCACCTCCGGCAGCATCGCCATGGGCACGCCGAGCAGGGCGCAGATCCCGGCGTCCCAACCGCCCTTGGCGATGTCATAGAGCATGGTGCGGGCGGCGTTGGTGGCGTCGGTCACATGGGCCTTGCCGCCGGTGAGACGCCAGATCAGGAAGCTGTCGACGGTGCCGAAGGCGAGCTTGCCGGCCTCGGCGCGGGCGCGGGCGCCGTCCACATTGTCGAGGATCCACTTCATCTTGGTGGCGGAGAAATAGGGGTCGAGGAGCAGGCCGGTGCGGGCGGTGACCATGGGTTCATGGCCTTCGGCCTTGAGGGTCGCGCAGATGTCGGCGGTGCGCCGGTCCTGCCAGACGATGGCGTTGTGCACCGGCTGGCCGGTCTCGCGGTCCCAGACGAGGGTGGTCTCGCGCTGGTTGGTGATGCCGATCGCGGCGACCTCGGCGGCGCCCATTTCGTCCAGAACCGCGCGGGCGGTGGCAAGCTGGCTCGACCAGATGTCTTCCGGGTCATGCTCGACCCAGCCGCTGGCCGGGTAATGCTGCGGAAATTCCTTCTGGGCGCTGGCGACGGGGGTGAGGGCGGCGTCGAAGACGATCGCCCGCGAGGAGGTGGTGCCTTGATCGAGCGCGAGAATATGCGACATGGCGTCTGCCTTTTTCCGGATGCGCGAGTCTGGCCGGGGAGGCCCGGTCCCGGCTCAATCTATCCCGGTTCGAACCAATCCGAAACCGCTTGCGCCTCTGCCGCGGTCAGCCGCAGCCCGAGCTTGGTACGCCGCCAGAGCACGTCTTCGCCGGTCCGGGCAAACTCATTGTCGCGGAGCCAGACAAGTTCGGCCTCGGTGAGCGTGGCGCCGAAATCGCGGCCGAGGTTGGCGCGGGTTCGGGCCTTGCCGAGCAGCGCCCGGGCTTCGGTGCCGTAGAGCCGAACGAGCCGGGCGGCCCAGGGGGCGTCGAGGAAGGGATAGTCCTTTTGCAGCGCTGCGGCCAGCGCCGGGGCGCCGTCCCAGGGGAAGTCGCCGCCCGGAAGCGGGGCTCCGGCGGTCCAGCCGCCGGGGATGGCGAGCTTCGCCAGCGCCGCTTCGGCGAGTTTGCGATAGGTGGTGATCTTGCCGCCATAGACGCTGAGCAGCGGCGGGCCTCCGGTGTCGAGGGTGAACGCATAGTCGCGGGTGGCTTTCTGCGCCGCGCCGCTGCCGTCGTCATGCAGCGGACGCACCCCGGCATAGCGCCAGACCACGTCCTGAGGCGTGACCGGCCGGGCGAGATAGCCGGAGATCGTGGCGCAGAGATAGGCGACCTCTTCGTCGGTGCATTCCGGCCCGGCCGGATCGTCGCCATGGTCGCGATCGGTGGTGCCGATCAGGGTGAAATCCTGCTCATAGGGGATCGCGAAGACCACCCGGCCGTCGCTGCCCTGCAAGGTATAGGCGCGGTCATGGGTGAAGAGCCGTGGCACCACGACATGGCTGCCGCGCACGAGGCGGATGCGGTCTTGGGAGGGCAGGCCGAGCGTGTCGTGCAGCAGGCGCGAGACCCAGGGGCCGGTGGCGTTGACGAGGGCTTTCGCGCGCCAGAGGCTGGTGGCGCCGGTCATGCTGTCGGTAACCTCGACCTCCCAATGGTCGGCGAGGCGGCGCGCGCCGCTCACCCGGGCGCGGGTCAGCACTGTCGCGCCGCGCCGGGCGGCATCCACCGCGTTCAGCACCACGAGGCGCGCGTCATCGACCCAGCAATCGGAATATTCGAACCCCCGGGTGAGGCCGGGCCTCAGCGCCGCACCCGCAGGGTCGCGGGTGAGGTCGAGGCTGCGGGTGGCGGGGAGGATCCTGCGCCCGCCGAGATGGTCGTAAAGGAACAGCCCCGCGCGCAGCATCCAGCGCGGCCGGAGCCCCTCGGTATGCGGCAGCACGAAGCGCAGCGGCCAGGAGATATGCGGCATCGCTTGCAGCAACACTTCGCGCTCTTTCAGCGCCTTGCGGACGAGGCCGTATTCGTGGTGTTCGAGATAGCGCAGGCCCCCGTGGAACAGTTTGGTCGAGGCCGAGGAGGTGGCGGAGGCGAGGTCTCCCTGCTCCGCCAGCACCACCTTCTGCCCGCGCCCCGCGGCGTCGCGCGCGATCCCGGCGCCGTTGACACCGCCGCCGATGACGAAAAGGTCGAAGACCCCGCCCTGTGCTGTCATGCCCTGAGTCCTGCCGTGGTCCCTGCGGTGGTTTCCGCCGTGGTTTCTGCCGTGGTTTCCGCCTTGGCCAGCGGCTGTACCGGGTGCAGGACCGGGTGCAGGACAGGGACAGGCGGTTCAGCGCAGCCGCAGCGTGGTTTTCGCGTCGAAGAAGAAGACCCGGTCGGGGTCGAAGTCAAGCCCCACCTCGGTGCCCTCGGCCATCGGCGCGTCGCCCTTGATCTCGACCACGATGCGTTCGCCGGTCGAGGCGCGCAGGTAATCATAGGCGACCCCGCCGAGACGTTCGCGGATCTCCACCGTCAGGGTCGATTTCGCCTCATGCAGCCCCAGATCCTGTGGCCTGACTCCCACCAGCACCTCCGCCCCCACCGGCGGCAGCGCCACAGTGGCGGTGATTTCGGCGCCGTCGAGCGCGGGCACGGCCACCTTGTCTGCCGCAACCACCTCGGCGCGCATGAAATTCATCGACGGCGAGCCGATGAACCCGGCGACGAACACATTGTCCGGATCCTGATAGAGCGCCATCGGCGCGCCGACCTGTTCGATATAGCCGTCGCGCAGCACCACGATCTTGTCGGCCAGCGTCATCGCTTCCACCTGATCGTGGGTGACATAGATCATCGTGGCGCCGATGTCCTGGTGCAGCCGGGTGATCTCCACCCGCATGTCGACGCGCAATTCGGCGTCGAGGTTGGAGAGCGGTTCGTCGAACAGGAAGACCTCCGGGCCGCGGGTGATGGCGCGGCCGATCGCCACCCGCTGGCGCTGGCCGCCGGAAAGCGCCTTGGGCTTGCGCTTGAGATAGGGGCCGAGCTTGAGGATTTCGGCGGCGCGGGCGACCTTCCGGTCGATCTCTTCCTTTGGCGTGCCGGTCATCTTGAGGCCGAAGCCCATGTTTTCCTCGACCGTCATGTGCGGATAGAGCGCATAGGTCTGAAACACCATCGCCACGCCGCGCTCGGCGGGGTCTTCGCGGGTCACGTCGCGCCCGCCGATGCGGATCACCCCTTCGGTGGTCTCCTCGAGCCCGGCGATCATGCGCAGCAGCGTGGACTTGCCGCAGCCCGACGGCCCGACGAAGACGCAGAACTCGCCTTCCTCGATCTCGAGATCCACACCGTGGATGACCTCGACTTCGCCGAACCGCTTGACGGCATGGGTCAATGTGACTCCGGACATGTTGTTCTCCTTGTCAGGCAGGGAAATGCCAGCTGGTGGCTTCTTCACCGATTTTCCGGGCGCAATCGAGCAGCGCCGGGAGGAAGGTTTCGAGCCCCTCGACAGAATGGCGGGCGGTGGAGGTGGCGATCGACAGGGCGCCGAGCACCCGGCCGCCGGTGTCGAGAACCGGCGCGGCGATCGAGATGATGCCGTGTTCGTGTTCCTGGCGGTCAAAGCCGTAGCCCCGGCGGCGGATGTCATCAAGCTCGCTGCGCAGCTGCGTGGCGGAGCCGATGGTGTTGTCGGTGTAGCGAAAGAAGCTTTGCTGCTGGAGCACACGTTCGAGCCGTTCGGGCGGCAGATGCGCGAGGATGCACTTGCCGACGCCGGTGCAATAGGCGGGGGCCACCTGACCGACCCTTGCGAGGGTTTCGAACTGGTCGGAGAGTTTCAGCTTGTCGATGAACAGCACCTGGCCGTTGTCGAGCTGGGCCAGATGCACCGCCTCGCCCGCCTCCGCCGCCAGCGCCTCGACGAAGGGCCGCGCGATCGGTGCGAGGGACGCGGTGTTCCAGGCGGCATGCGCCAGCCGCATCAGCCGCGGTCCGAGCCAATAGGCGCCATCGGCGCTGCAGGCCAGCATCTGCTGGTTGGTGAGCGTTTGCAGAAAGCGGTAGAGCGTTGCCCTCGGGTAGGGCGAAAGCTCCAGCAAGTCGGAAAACCGTACCGGGTGCCCGGCATTGGCGACACAGTCAAGCACCTTCAGCGCCTTGCCCACAGTGCCATCTGCGGGGCCATCTGCGGGGCTGTCTGAGGGGCCGCCCGCGGGCTTCCCCCCGGAGCCGGAGCGGGAACCGGTGCGGGGGGCAATGCAAAGGGAGGTGCCGGGGAGTCCATCGGTACCGTCACCGGAACCGTCACCGGCGCTGGAAACGCGGCTGCGACCGGGGTTCCTGCTGGGCACATGGTTGTTCATCCGGGCATCCTCCAGCTTCGCCTGAGAGGCCAAACGAAACTGTTGACACCCATAGCGGATCGGATCATTGTTTTCAATAGTTGAGATCGGGTTTCGTTATGTGGGATTCAATCTCGGCCCATGACATGAACGTCACATGAGTACATGAACGTCACATGAGTTGAACAACGCAAGGGAGGACACCATGCGTTCAATCCTCGTCCTGTCGGCGTCGGCCATTGCCGTCGCCGCAGCTTCCGCCGCTTTTGCCGGGACCGTGAAATATTATGCCGATTTCGACCCGGCGCCGCTGGCGGCAATGGAAGGGATCATCGCCGATTTCGAGGCCGCCAACCCCGGCATCACCATCGAATTGCAGAATTTCGACCACGAGGGTTACAAGACCTCGATCCGCAACTTCCTCACCGCCGGAGCTCCGGACCTTGCCAACTGGTATGCCGGCAACCGCATGGCCCCCTTTGTGAAGGCTGGCCAGTTCGCCGATATTTCCGACATATGGGAGGAGCACGGCCTTGCCGACAAGCTCGGCTCGGCGCTGCCCTCGATGACAATCGACGGCAAGCAATGGGGCATTCCCTACACCTATTACCAGTGGGGGATCTACTACAACAAGGACGTCTACGCCGCCGCCGGTATCGACGTGCCGGCAACCTTTGACGAATTCGTCGCCAACTGCGCGAAGATCGAAGCCATCGGCGTCGATTGCATCACCACCGGCACGCAGAACCTCTGGCCGGCTGCGGGCATCTTCGATTATCTCGATCTGCGCACCAACGGCTACGATTTCCACATGGACCTCGCCAACGGCAAGGTGCCCTGGACCGACGAACGTGTCCGCGCCACCTTCGCCGAATGGGCCAGGCTGGTGGAGCCGGGCTATTTCACCGACAATCACGCCGCACTCTCCTGGCAGGATGCCGCGGCATTGCTGGTGCAGGGCAAGGCCGCCAACTACGTGATGGGCAACTTCGTCGTCGATGTGCTGAAGAAAGGCGGGATGACCGACGAAAACATCGGCTTCCTGCCCTTCCCGGTGATCAACCCCGACGTGCCGCGCGCCGAAGAAGCGCCCACCGACACCATCCACCTGACCTCCGGGGCCACCAATATCGAGGACGCCAAGGCCTTCCTCGCCTATATGGCCGGGGCCGATGCCCAGACCAGGATGAACGCGGCCATGGGCCAGCTGCCGATCAACAAGGACGCCTCGGTGGCCGAGGACGACCCGTTCATCAAGGCCGGTTTCGAGCTTCTGTCGACCACCCCGGGCGGTATCGCGCAGTTCTTCGACCGCGATGCGCCCGCGGAGATGGCCAAGATCGGCATGGAAGGGTTCCAGCAGTTCATGATGCAGCCTGACCAGCTCGACAATATTCTCGAGCGTCTCGAAAAGGCGCGGACCCGGATCTACAAGTGATCTGAAACTGGCAGACGCGGCCGGCCCGCCCGGCCGCGTCTCCTCCCGGCCGTCGCACCAGACGGGTGGCGGCGCAATCGTCGAAAGGGTGCCCCATGAGCCCAGCCAGCGCGCAACCCCGCTCCTGGTGGCGGGAAAACCAGCAAAGACTGACCCCTTACATGTTTCTGATCCCGGGGGTGGTCTTCTTTCTGATCTATGTGATCGTGCCGGTCTTCCAGAGCTTCTGGCTCTCCGGCTTCGAATGGGACGGTCTCGGTGAGAAGCAATGGATCGGCACCGCCAATTACGTCGAACTGTGGGACGACCCGGCCTTCTACACCTCGCTGAAGAACAACATCATCTGGCTGGTGCTCTATCTGCTCGCGGTGCCCTTCGGGCTGTTCATCGCGATCTTTCTCAACCAGAAGGTCTTCGGCATCCGCGCCTACAAGGCGCTGTTCTTCTTCCCCTTCGTGATTTCACAGGTGGTGGTGGGGCTGATCTTCTCCTGGTTCTACGCGCCGCATTTCGGCCTGTTCTACATCATCATCGAAAAGCTCACCGGCCATGGTGTGGCGCTGCTCGCCGACCCCGACCTCGTGACCTACGGCATCATCGCCGCCGGGCTCTGGCCGCAGGTGGCTTACGTGATGATCCTCTACCTCACCGGCCTCAACGCGGTCGACCCGGAGCAGATCGAGGCCGCCCGGCTCGACAATGCCAGGGGCTGGCGGATGCTGTGGTACATCATCCTGCCGCAACTGCGCCCCGCCACCTTCATGGCGGTGGTGGTCACCGTGATCGGCGCGCTGCGCTCCTTCGACCTCGTCTCGATCATGACCGACGGCGGCCCGTTCGGCTCGTCGCGGGTGCTGAGCTTCTACATGTTCGAACAGGCGCTGTCCGAATACGGCTACCGCATGGGCTACGGCGCCGCGATCGCGGTGGTGCTGTTCCTGATCATGATGGTGTTCATCTCCGGCTTCATCTGGAAGATGGTCTCCGACGAGCGCCAGGGCAATTGAGGGGGATTTGAGATGTTTCCGCGTCCTATCGAACACCGCTCCGCACCGTTGCGCATCGGCTACCAGATCGCCCTGCCAATCGCGCTGTTTCTGTGGCTGCTGCCACTGATCGGCGTCGCCATCACCAGCATCAAACCGGCCTCCGACCTTGCGGCGGGCAATTACTTCGGCATGCCGAGTTCGCTCGCCTTCTCGAATTATGCCGATGTGTTCAACAATTCGCCCATCGGCCAGTATATCTGGAACTCCTTCAAGGTCACCATCCCGACGGTGCTGGGGGTGCTGGTGCTCTCGACCTTCACCGGCTTCGCGCTGGGGGTCTACCGCTTCCGCGCCAATATCTTCCTCTTCTTCATGTTCGTCGCGGGCAATTTCGTGCCGTTCCAGATCCTGATGGTGCCGGTGCGCGACATGACGGTGAACCTCGGGCTCTACAACACCACCACCGGCCTCGTGCTGTTCCACGTGGCCTTCCAGACCGGGTTCTGCACCCTGTTCATGCGCAACTTCATCCGCGCCATCCCGCGTGAGCTGATCGAGGCGGCACGGGTGGAGGGCGTGAGCGAAGTGCGGATCTTCTGGTATGTGGTGCTGCCGCTGATGAAGCCCGCCATCGCCGCGCTGTCGGTGCTGGTCTTCACCTTCATCTGGAACGACTATTTCTGGGCCACGGTGCTGACCACCTCGTCTTCGACCCAGCCGGTCACCGCCGGGCTCTATTCGCTCAACGGCCAGTGGATCGCCCAGTGGCAGCTGGTCTCGGCGGGGGCAATCGTCGCCGCGCTGCCACCGGTGCTGATGTTCTTCCTGATGCAGCGCCACTTCATCGCGGGGCTGACCCTCGGGGCGGTGAAATGACCCGGCTCTGGCGGCTGGATGACAGCCGCCAGACCCTTGTGCTCGGTGCCCGGGCGGACCGCCTCGCCGAGGTGGTCTACTGGGGGCCGCCGTTGCCGGGGGGCGAGGATCTCGAAGCGCTTTACGGTGCCTGCGCGGCGGATCTTGCCCCGGCGATGCTCGACGAGACCCCGGCGCTCACGATCTGCCCCGAAGCGGCGCGGAGCTTTCCCGGCCAGCCGGGGCTGGTGCTGCATGACGCGCAGAAGAGGCGCCGGGGCGGCTGGCCTTGAGCTACCGCGACGCGGCCGCGGGGCTCACCTACACCGCGCGTTTCCACCTCGACCCTGATACCCATGTGATCGAGGCCCGCGCCCGGCTCGACGCCGACGCCCCCCTGCGCCTCCACTGGTTCGCCGCCCCGGTCTTCCCGGCGCCCGATGGCGACGGGATGATCGACTTCGCCGGACGCTGGTGCGGCGAGTTTCAGCCCCAGCGCGCCCCGTGGTCTCCCGGCGCGCGCTTCCGCGAGAGCCGCACCGGACGCTCCGGCCACGAAGACTTCCCCGGGCTGATCCTGCCCGGGCGCGGGGCGACCAATACCTCAGGCGAGGCCCGCGCCTTCCATTACGGCTGGTCCGGCGGCTACCGGATGATCGCCGAAGAGCTGCCCGACGGGCGGCGTCAGATCCAGTTCGGCCATGCCGCCGGCAGCGAGTTGGCGCCCGGCACCAGCTTCGAGACCGCGCCGCTCTATGTGACCTGTTCCGGCGAAGGGCTCAACGGCTGCGCCGTGGCCTTTCAGCGTCACCTGCGCGACCGGATCGTGACCTGGCCGAAGCCCGGCGCGCCCCGTCCGGTGCATTACAATTGCTGGGAAGCGGTCTATTTCGACCATGATCTTGCCACGCTCAAGGACATCGCCACCCGTGCCGCCGCGCTCGGGGCGGAACGTTTCGTGCTCGACGACGGCTGGTTTCGCGGCCGCGACGACGACACCCGCGCCCTTGGCGACTGGGAGGTGGACCCGCAAAAGTTCCCCCAAGGCCTCACCCCGCTGATCGACCATCTGCGCGGGCTCGGCATGGGCTTCGGCCTCTGGGTCGAGCCGGAGATGGTGAGCCCGGACTCGGATCTTTTCCGCACTCACCCGGACTGGGCGCTGGGGCCGGAAGGCCAGACCCTCGGCCGTGGCCAGATGGCGCTTGACATGGGCCGCGGGGAGGTCCGCGACCACCTGTTCGAGAGCCTCGCCGCGCTGCTCGGGCACTACCCCATCGACTATCTCAAATGGGACCACAACCGCGCCTTGCCCGGCCCCGACGCCGCCCAGACCCGGGGCACCCATGCGCTGCTCGACCGGCTCCGCGCCGCCTTCCCGGCGGTGGAGATCGAAAGCTGCGCCTCCGGTGGCGGACGGGCGGATTTCGGCATGTTCGCGCATTGCCAACGGGTGTGGCTGTCGGATTCCAACGACGCGCTGGAGCGGCTGCGGATCCAGCATGACGCGGCGCTGTTCCTGCCCGGCGCGGTGACCGGATCGCATGTGGGGCCGCGGGTCTGCCACACCTCGGGGCGCAGCCTCGACATCCGTTTCCGCGCCTGGGTCGCGGCGGGGCGGCATATGGGGCTGGAATGCGACCCGCGCGAGTTGACCGGCGCGGAGGCCGAGGCGCTCAGGGGCATCATCGCATGGTGGAAGGCCAACCGCGACTGGATGCAGCGGGCCGACATCCTGCGCCTCGACAGCGCTGATCCAAGCGTGATCGCCGAACAGCAGCTTGCCCGTGACGGCAGCCGTTTCGTGGTTTTCGCGGGCCGCGCCGGGACGTCGCCTCAGATCCTGCCACGTCCGCTGCGGCTGACGCGCCTCGACCCCGCCGCGCGCTACCGTGTGGACCTTGTCAACCGCGCCGACACCCCGGCGCTGTCACGCGGGGCCCCCGCGCTCAAGACGGGGCCGCTTCGGCTTTCGGGGCGGGTGCTGATGAGCCACGGCTTGACCTTGCCGTGGTCTTTCCCCGAAACCATCTGGGTCGTCGAGGGCCAACGGATCGAGGAGGGATGACAGCTTGGAACAATTCGATTTCGACGCGCATCCGCACCGCCGCTTCAACCCGCTGAAGGGCGAATGGGTGCTGGTCTCGCCGCAGCGCAACAAGCGGCCGTGGCAGGGACGGCGGGAGAAGCCGGCCCCCGAGCAGCGCCCGGCGCATGACCCGGCCTGCTATCTCTGCGCCGGCAACACCCGCTCGTCGGGCGCCACCAACCCCGCCTACCGGGGCACCCATGTGTTCGACAACGATTTCCCGGCGCTTCTGCCCGACACGCCCGAAGGCGCCCTGAGCCACGAGCCGATGCTGCGTGCCGAAAGCGTGCGCGGCACGGCCCGGGTGCTCTGTTTCTCGGAGCGCCACGATCTGACCCTGCCGGAGCTTCCGGTTTCCGCCATTCGCGGGGTGGTCGACGCCTGGGCGCGCGAGGTCACGGCGCTTGGAGAGCGCTGGACCTGGGTTGCGGTGTTCGAAAACAAGGGCGCGGCGATGGGCTGCTCCCAGCCGCATCCGCATGGGCAGATCTGGGCGTCGGATTTCATTCCCAACGAGGTCGCCACCGAAGACGCGCAGCAGCGCGAATGGGTCCGCCAGAGCGGACGGGTGATGCTGGTCGATTATGCGGCGCTGGAAAGCCGCAAGGGCACGCGCACCGTGGTGGAAAACGACCACTGGATTGCCGTTGTGCCGTGGTGGGCGGTCTGGCCTTTCGAGACCCTGCTGCTCCCCAGGGCCCATGTGCTGCGGCTGCCGGATCTGAGCGATGTCCAGCGCGACGCGCTTGCCGAGGCGCTCAAACGCCTCACCACCGCCTATGACAACCTGTTCGAGACCGAATTCCCCTATACCATGGGCTGGCACGGCGCGCCGCTCGATGCGGGCGCATACAGCCACTGGCAACTGCACGCCCATTTCTACCCGCCGCTTCTGCGCTCGGCGCGTGTGCGCAAGTTCATGGTGGGCTATGAGATGCTGGCCGAAGCCCAGCGCGATCTGACCCCGGAAACCGCCGCCGCCCGCCTGCGGGCCTTGCCAAAGGCGCATTACAAGGAAACACAAAAGCCCCATGTCCAGCCCGACGCCTGACATGCACAGATCCACCGAAGCCGAGCTCACCCGGACCGCTGCCGCGGGTTTCGCCGCGCATTACGGCTCCGCCCCCGCCGCGACCGCCTTCGCGCCCGGCCGGGTCAACCTGATGGGGGAGCACACCGATTACAACGGCGGCGTGGTGCTGCCGATGCCTCTGGGGATCGGCGTTGCCGTCGCCATCGGCCCGGACGCCCGCCCGGACGCGCGTCCGGACGCGCGTCCGGGCGGGCTCCGCTTCGCCTCCGGCGCCTTTGAGGGCGAAGAGACCCGTGCGGCCGGCGAGCCGGCCGCCGGGGGCTGGAGCGACTACATCCTCGGTGCGCTCCAGGCGATTGCCCCGGAGGAGATCGCCCGCCACGGGCTCGACGTCTTCGTCGCCTCCAACCTGCCGGTGGGGGCGGGTCTGTCGTCTTCCGCCGCGATCGAAGTGGCCACGCTGCGCGCCGCCTGCGCGCTGTTCGGCAAGACCGTGAGCCCGGTGGAGATCGCCCTGATGGCCCGCGCGGTGGAGAACGATTTCGTCGGCGTGCCCTGCGGCATCATGGACCAGTTCGCCGTCTCCGTCGGCACGCCGCTGAACGCGCTGTTCCTCGACACCAGCACGCTCGCCTGCCAGCCCGCGCCGCTGCCCGGGGGCCACAGCTTTCTGGTGATCCATTCCGGCCTCAGCCACCAGCTGGCGGCCTCGGGCTATGCCACACGGGTGGCGGAGTGTCAGGCCGCCTGCAAGGCCCTCGGCGTCGAGAGCCTCAGCGCCCTTACCCCCGGCGACCTCGCCCGGATCGACGCCCTGCCGGAGCCGCTCGACCGCCGGGCCCGCCATGTGGTCACCGACAACCGGCTGACCCGCGCGGGGCTCGCGGCGCTTCAGGCGGGCGACGCGCAGGCCTTCGGGCGGCTGATGTGCGAGAGCCACGCCAGCGAGCGCGACAACTACGAGATCACCGTGCCAGAGACCGATGCGCTGGTGGACGCCGCCGTGGCCATGGGCGCGCTCGGGGCGCGGCAGACCGGCGGCGGCTTCGGCGGTGCCATCGTGGCGCTGGTGGCGGATGCGGACGTCAGGCGGTTCACCGGCGCCTTCGCCGCGGCCCATCCGGCAGCGCGGCTGCTGGCGGTGGCCTGAAGCCGGGGCCGGGGCCGGGGGGGGCCGGCCGGGGCCATGCGCCGCTTCGGGTGAAGGCCCGGAGCAGGTCGGAAAGCGCACCGGATGCCGGTGCGCGCGCCGTGAGGGCGGCGGCTGTGGCACGGGCGGGATGGTGAGTATTTTTGCCACGGAAAAGGAGAAGGGCTTTGGCTGCTGGACCCATCTGGCTGAGGGTCGCCCGGCGCCGGAGCGTTGCAACAGCTGGTCGGAATGCCTGCCTGCAAGGCGGGCCTGCGCGGGCCTGCGGAAGGGGTGAGCCGGGGCGGGGCGCGGCCCCGCCGCCGCCCGCCCCCCGGAACCCCGCCCCCCGGAACCATGTCGGAGAGAGCGATGAAACGCACACTTGGCACCTGTTATTATCCCGAACACTGGCCGCGCGCGCTCTGGGAGGAGGATGCGCGGCGCATGGCGGAGGCGGGGATCGTCTGGGTGCGGATCGGCGAGTTTGCCTGGTCGCGGCTGGAGCCCGCGCCGGGAGATCTGCGCTTCGGCTGGCTCGAAGAGGCCATCGGGGTGCTTGGGGCGGCGGGGCTCAAGGTGGTGCTTGGCACGCCCACCGCCGCCCCGCCGCGCTGGATGGTCACGCGGCACCCCGACATGCTCGCGGTCGACGCCGAAGGGCGGGTGCGCGGGTTCGGCTCGCGCCGGCATTACGACTTTTCCCATGCGGGCTACCGCGCTGAGGCGGCGCGCATCGTGACCCTTCTGGCGGAGCGCTTCGGCCGCAATCCGCATGTGGCCGCCTGGCAGACCGACAACGAATATGGCTGCCACGATACCGTGCTGTCCTATTCGGTCGCGGCGCGCGACGCCTTCCGCGACTGGCTGCGCGCGCGTTATCCGGGCGCGGGCAGCGGCGGGGCCGGAGCGGGTGACATTGCCGCGCTGAACGCCGCCTGGGGCAATGTCTTCTGGTCGATGGACTACGGCAGTTTTGACGAGATCGGCCTGCCGAACCTCACCGTCACCGAACCCAACCCGGCGCACAGCCTCGCGTTCCGCAGGTTTTCCGCCGAACAGGTGCTGCGCTTCAACCGGTTGCAGGCGGACATCATCCGCGCCCACAGCGCCTGGCCGATCCTGCACAATTACATGGGAAAGACCACCGGTTTCGACCATTTCGCCCTTGGCGCCGATCTCGATATTGCCGCCTGGGACAGCTATCCGCTCGGCTTTCTCGAAGACCGCATTGCCGCGACGCCGGAGCACAAGCGCCGCTTCGCGCGCCAGGGCGACCCCGATTTTCAGGCTTTCCACCATGACCTTTACCGTGCCGTGGGGGCCTGTGCGCCCGGGGCGGAGGGGTGCGAGAGCCGCTGGTGGGTGATGGAACAGCAGCCCGGCCCGGTGAACTGGGCGCCCCGCAACCCGGCGCCGCTCTCGGGGATGGTGAAGCTTTGGTCCTGGGAGGCCTTTGCCCACGGCGCCGAGGTGGTGAGCTTCTTTCGCTGGCGGCAGGCGCCGATGGCCCAGGAACAGATGCATTCCGGGCTGTTGCGGCCCGACAGCGCCGCGGCCCCGGGGCTGGCCGAGGTCCGCGAACTGGCCGCCGAACTCGCCGGGGCCGATGAGGTGAGGCCGGTGCAATCCCCGGTGGCGCTGCTGTTCGACTACGAGGCCGCCTGGGCCTGGCAGGTCCAGCCGCACGGGCGCGGGCTCGACTATGTCGATCTGGTCTTTGCCCAGTACCGGGCGCTGCGCGGCCTCGGGCTTTCGGTGGACATCCTGCCGCCGGACAGCCGCGATTTCGCGGGGTACAGGCTGATCGCGGTGCCGGGGATGATGCATATGCCCGAAGAGCTGAAGGCGGCGCTGGCGGCAAGCGGGGCACAGGTGGTGGTGGGGCCGAGATCGGCGGCGCGGGACGCCGATATGGCGATCCCTCTGCCGCTGCCGCCCGCGCTGCCGGGGCTTGACGTGACCGTTGCCCGGGCCGAAAGCCTGCGCCCCGACGCGCCGGAGCCGCTGGAGGGGGCGGGCGCAGAGCTGGGCCCAGAGGGGGGCGTGGTGGGGGGCGCGGTGGTGGGCTACCGCGAAGACCTCGAAGGGCGCGCCGCGGTTCGTCTGCGCACCGCAAGCGGTGCGGCCGTGGCGATGAGCGAGGGGCGGCTCCACTACCTTGGCGCCTGGCTCGATGACGCCGGCAACAGGCGGCTGTTTCGCGATCTTGGCACGGCGGCGGGGCTTGAGCTTCTGGATCTGCCCGACGGGGTGCGCCGGCGCGACACCGGGGGCGAGCGCTTCTGGTTCAACTACGACACCGTGCCCCATGAGGTGGCGGGCCGCAGGCTGGAGCCGGTTTCGGTGCGGCGCGAGCCGCGTTGAGCGCGGATCCGGGCGGGCGGCTGCCGTGGTCGGGCCGGGGCGGTGTCGGGCAGGCCCCGCTTCCGCGCCGCCGCCGCTTGCGCGCCGTTGGGCACAGCGTGCCGGGGCTGCATCGGGGCCGGACCCCCGCGATCCTTGCAGGCGCCCACCCGCGCTTGTATGGCTTGCATGGACAGGAGGGGCGATTGGTGAAACGAAAGGGCACGAAGGGCACATCCGGGCGCGGTCAGCGCGATCTGCACGTGAAGGTGAGGTCGGCGCGCGGGCGCAGGCTTTCGTCGACCCTCTGGCTCGAACGCCAGCTCAACGACCCCTATGTCAAACGCGCCAGGGCCGAGGGCTACCGGGGCCGGGCGGCGTTCAAGATCATCGAGATCGACGACCGGTTCGGCTTTCTCAAACCCGGCGCAAGGGTGGTCGATCTCGGCTGTGCGCCGGGCGGCTGGTTGCAGGTGGCGGTGGCCCGGGTCAATGCGCTGGGCGAGCGGCCGGGCAAGCCGCGGGGCCGGGTGCTGGGGGTCGATCTGAAGCCGGTCGAGCCGGTTGCGGGGGCGGAGGCGCATGTGCTCGACTTCCTGGAGGAAGGCGCCGATGCCCGGATCAAGGAATGGCTCGGCGGCACCGCGGATGTGGTGATGTCGGACATGGCGGCGGCCAGTTCCGGCCACAAGCAGACCGACCATCTGCGCATCATAGCACTGGGCGAGGCGGCGGCCTGGCTGGCCTTCGACGTGCTCGACCCGGGTGGCACCTTCGTGGCCAAGGTGCTGGCGGGCGGGGCGGAGGGGGATCTGCAAAAGCTGCTGAAGCAGAAGTTTGCCAGGGTGGCGAATGTGAAACCACCGGCATCACGCGCGGATTCGTCGGAAAAGTTCGTCGTCGCCACCGGGTTCCGGGGGTAGGGGTGCAGGTCCGCGTCCGGCATCTGCTGCGCTTGCACTACGACGCGCCGGTGGTGCTGGGGCCGCATCTGCTCCGCCTGACCCCGCGCGGCGCGGCGCGGATGGCGCATGGCATAAGGGTGCTGCCGGAGCCCGCTTTCCGCGCCGATACAACCGACACGCAGGGCAACGCCACGACCTGCATCGGGTTTTCCGGCCAGACGACCCGGACGCTCGAAATCGAGATGCGGTTCGAGCTGAACACCCGGGGGCTCCGCCTGCCGCCCGCTCCGCCGGAAGCGGGGGGTGCGGCGGAACAATACCTCGTCCGGGGCGAGGCGGATGCCGGCCTTACAGCGGCGGCCCGCCGGATGCGCGCCCTGGCGGGATCCGATCCGCGGGGGTTCGCAGCCAGCCTGTGCACCATGCTGCACGAGAGCATCGCCCCGGAGCCGGACGAAGCCCTGCCGCTCAAGGCCCCGGGCGAAACGCTTGCCAGCGCCCGCGGCACCACCCGTGACATCGCCCGGCTCTATGTGGATCTCGCACGGCGGGCGGGGCTTCCGGCCCGTTTCGTCTCGGGCTACTGGGCTGCGGGCCCGGACCCGGCGGCGGCGCGCGGGGCGCGCCTGTGGGCCGAAGTGCTGCTGCCGGAGATCGGCTGGCGGGGCTTCGACCCGGGGCTTGGACAGCGCGCCGGGGCGGGCCATGTGGCGCTGGCGGCAGCGCGGGCGCTTTCCGCGACCCTGCCCGTGCAGGGCAGCACCTTCGCAAGCGCCTTCGGCCAGCCGGCCAGGCAGCGCCTGTCGGGTGAACTGGAGATCCTGACGTCAGCCCGGGATGTCACCGCTCCTCGATGACCCCAAGGGGTGCGCCGGTTGCGAACGAGGGCAGGGCGGCCCGCCGCCACCGGCCGCCGACATGCCCGCCATATCCGACCAGCCCCGACCGCCCGAGGTTCCGCCGATGCAACCCACGACCCGCCAGAGCCGCAACGCCGACGTCGGCTTCCGTGGCACGAATCAGCGCTCGCACGCGACCCGCGCTTCATCGGGCATGGCCTGATGAAGACCCGCAACGGCTTCGTCATGCAGGCAGAACTGGCGCGCGCCGACGGATATGCCAAACGAAGGGTGGCGCTCGACATGATCCACCGGCACGCCCCAGCCTCGACCCAACGATGGAGCGCATCGCGTTCCTGCGCAGTCACGCCACCTGCTCCAGTGTTTGTTTCGCAGGTCGGAAGGCGCAAAACCGGGGCTGATTTGCGCGGGGCAAGCGCCAGCGCAAGACCGTGCGCCGCTGGCCCTTGCCGTGCGGCCCCTTCCGGCATGGCAGCCGGATCGGCGGCGGCGGGCCTCGCCCCCCTGAGCGCGGGGCGGCCCCGGTTTCGGCTCCCCGGCCCCGGTCGGTGCCTCGCGCGCCCGGGGCTTCCGTCGCGCCCCCGGGCCAGCCCGGCTCACGTCTCTGGGCGCGCTCCGGTCTCGACCACCTCGAACCCATGCGTCACCTCGGCCGATTTCGCCATCATCGCCGAGGCCGAGCAATACTTGCCGACCGACAGTTCTATGGCGCGGGCGACCTTCGCGGGGTTCACGCCGCGGCCCCTGACGGTGAATTGCATGTGGATCCGGGTGAACACCTTGGGGTCGGTCCCGGCCCGGTCGGCATCGAGCGCCACTTCGACCGAGTCCACCGGCTCGCGGCCCTTTTCGAGGATCGACACCACGTCATAGGCCGAACAGCCCCCGGTGCCGATCAGCACGAGTTCCATCGGGCTCGGCCCCGGCTTGGGGCCATTGTCGGAAGGTGCGCCAAACACGATCTTGTGGCCGCTCCCGGAGGCGCCCACGAATGTTCTGTCCTCGACCCATCTGACCCGCGCTTCCATTGCCATTCTCCCTGTAGCGTTTCCGGCAGAGATTGCCCCCGGCGCCGGGGCTTGTCCATGGGCCCCGTACAGGAGCCTTTGCGGAAACCTTGCGGGAGCTTGTGGACGAGCTTGTGCGGGGGCGGCTTTCCCATGTATCGTCGTGGCGCTTCAAACCTCTGGAAAGCCGCGACGGCGCACAGTATGACAGGCCCATGACCACGACAACCATTCGCCAGATCCTTGCCGGCCGTCCGCTCCACAAGGTTGCCCCCGGCGCCAGTGTCGCCGAGGTCGCCGCGGTGATGGCGCAGGCCGGTGTCGGCGCGGTGGCGGTGCTCGACGGGGAAAGGCTCGTCGGCCTCGTCTCGGAACGCGATGTCGTCTTCCGTCTCGTCGCCGAAGGCCGTTCGCCGTCTGAAACCTGCGCCTGCGAGATCATGACCGCCGAACCGGTTACCCTCAGCATCGAAGAACCGGTTTCCGGCGCGCTGGCCGCCAAGCTCGGCGAGGCCTTCCGCCACCTGCCGGTGGTGGAGGGCGAAACGGTCGTCGGGCTGCTCTCCTACCGCGACATTCCGGCGGAATATGTGATGCTCTACGAGCGCTTCCTCGAAATGTCGACCGCGCGGGCCGACGAGCAATAAAGCGCCCCGCGCGCCCCGCAGAGTCACAGCCCGCAGGCTCATACCCCGCAGGGTCACCATCGCGTTTGCCCGTGGTCCCGCGGCGCGGCCATCGCGTCAGCCCGCGGCCCCGCGGCGCCCGGGGCCCATCACACCAGGCCCATCACACCAGGCCCATCACACCAGGCCCCTCACACCAGGCCCATCACACCAGCCGCCCCTCCATCACCCGCACGGCCTGCCCAGAGACGGTCACCCGCCCGGGCACCGCCTCGATGCCGATCCGCGAGGGCCGCCCCATGTCGTCGCCCTGATGGATCGTGCCCGCAAACCGCCCCCGCGTCTCCGCCAGCACCGCCCCGAGGGCGGCGGCGGCGGAACCGGTGGCCGGGTCTTCGGCGATGCCGTCGAGCGGGGCGAACATCCGCGCATGGATCGCCGCGTCGGTCCCGACCCATGGATAGAGGTGAAACCCCGGCGCCTGCGGATGGCGGGCGGCCGCCTCGCGGATCGCGCCGGGGTCGGGCGCGAGCGCGGCAAGGGTGTCGCGGCTGTCGATCTCCACGAAGGCGAAGCCAAGCCCCAGCGAGGCCATGACCGGGGGCGAGGCGATCCGCTCCGGCGCGATGCCCAGCGCGCGGGCGACCAGAGCGGGCGCGGGTGAGCCCAGCCGTTCCAGCGGTGCCACGGTGGTGAAGCTGGCCCGCCCTTCCTGTGCCTGCGCCGCGAGCGGGCCGATACCCAGCTCCAGCACCATGTCCGGCCCGTGCCCGAGATCCGCCAGCGCCACCGCCGCCCCGATGGTCGGATGCCCCGCAAAGGGCAGCTCCCGGCCGGGAGCAAAGATCCGCATCCTCGCGCTGTGGTCCGGGTGCGCGGGCGGGAACAGAAACACCGTTTCGGAGAAATTGAACTCGCGGGCAATCGCGTGCAGATCGCTCTCGGCAAGCCCCGCCGCCTGCGGGATCACCGCCAGCTGGTTGCCGCCGAACCGCTGTTCGGCGAATACGTCATACACGAAATAGCCGGTCATGTGCCTCGCCCCTTGGTCTGCCGCGTGTCTGCCGTGCCGGGTTTGCCCCGGACCGCACCCCGCCACAGGCCCGGGCGGGGCCTCATGGATATACAGTTTTCTGTTTCCCCGCCACGTGATTTTGACTAAACGAAGCCCGCCGGACGCGCAGGCAAGCGTCTGGGCAAGCGTCTGGCCAAGCGTCTGGGCAAGCGGGGTTCAGGGATGACCGAAGATGAAATTCGCACCCGGGTCATTGAGATCGTTGCCCGGCAGGCCGGGGTTGACCCGCGCGGCGTGACCCCCGCCACCACGCTCGACGCGCTCGGGATCGACAGCCTGCGGCTGGTCGAGGCGATTTTCGCCATCGAGGAGGCGTTCGGCATCTCGGTGCCCTACAACGCCAGCGATCCCGCCGGGGCCGGGACAGGGGCCGGGACAGGGGCCGGGGACGGGGCCGGTCTTTCCTCCATCGGTGCCATTGCCGACGTGGTTTCGGGGCTGGTGCGGGCCGGGAAGGGCTGAGCCGGTGCGCCGCGTGGTCATCACCGGAGCGGGCACGGTCAATGCGCTGGCGATGGATGTGGCGGGCACGATGGCGGCGATGCGCGAGGGGCGCTCCGGCATCGGCCCGCTGGAGTTTCGCGACGTTGAGAAGCTCGGCGTGCGGATCGGCGCGCAGATCCGGGGCTACCGGCCGGAGGCGCATTTCACCCGGTCGCAACTGGCCCTGTCCGACCGGTTCACCCAGTTCGCCCTGCTCGCCGCTCGCGAGGCGATCGGCCAGTCGGGGCTTCGCTTCGAGGGCGAACTGGCCGAACGCAGCGGGGTGGTGCTGGGCAATTCCGGCGGCGGCCTCGGCACGCTCGACGAGAGCTACCGCAGGGTGTTTGAAGAGGGCAAGTCCCGGGTGCATCCCTTCACCGTGCCCAAACTGATGAGCAATGCCGCCGCGGCCCGGATTTCGATGGCGTGGACCCTGCGGGGCCCGTGCTTCACCGTCGCCTCGGCCTGCGCCTCGTCGAACCACGCGATGGGCCAGGCGGTGGCGATGATCCGCGCCGGGCTGGCCGATGTGATGGTCACCGGCGGCTCGGAAGCGATGCTGTGTTTCGGCGGGATCAAGGCCTGGGAGGGGCTCAGGGTGATGTCGCCCGACGGCTGCCGGCCGTTCTCGGCAACGCGCAATGGCATGGTTCAGGGCGAAGGCGCCGGGGTGTTCGTGTTCGAGGCGCTGGAGCACGCCCGCGCCCGGGGGGCAGAGATTCTGGCCGAGGTGGCGGGCTTTGCGATGACCGCGGATGCCGCCGACATCGTGATGCCCGCACGCGAAGGCGCGGTGCGGGCGATGGCGGGGGCACTCGGGGATGCGCGGCTCGATCCGGCCGATGTCGGCTATATCAATGCCCATGGCACCGGCACGGCCGCCAACGACCGCACGGAATGCGCGGCGATCGCGGAGTTGTTCGGACCCGATGCCGGGCGGGTGATGATCTCGTCCACCAAGGCGATGCATGGCCATGTGATCGGCGGCACCGGGGCGGTCGAACTCATCGCCGCGCTGATGGCGCTGCGCGACGGGGTGATCGCGCCGACGATCGGCTTCGAGGCGCCCGACCCGGAGTGCCCGCTCGACGTGGTGCCGAATGTGGCGCGGGAGGCGAAGGTCTCGGCGGTGCTGAGCAATGCCTTCGCCTTTGGCGGGCTGAATGCGGTGCTGGCGCTGAAGGCCGCGCCCTGAGGGGGCTGCGGGCTGTTTGGCTCAAGGGCGTTGCGGGCAAACCCGGGGGTGGCAGGCCCGGGAGCGCTGCCCCCGGACCCCCGGAGTATTTGAGCCAGGAAAAAGAGGAAGGGGCGGGATGGTTGGCGTGTCGGGTGGTGTAAGGAGCGCTTCTGGTCACGCAAGCCTGGCGCGTAAAACCGGGCTCCGGTTTTCGGCCCGGTTTTCGGCTTTGGGTGTTGCGGAAGCGCGGGAGGGTCCGGCGAAGACGAAAACCGCCGCCCGAAGGACCGGGCGGCGGCGAAAGAGCTGGCCGGAAAAGGCCGGAAAACCCTGACCGGCGGCAACGCCGGCGGCCGGATCAGGCGGGAAGCGCGGCGCTTACTGCGGCGCTTGCTGCGCCACCGGGGCCGACACCGACTCCCAGGCGGCGGTGAAGCCTTTCAGCGAGATCGGCGATTTGATCTGCGCCAGTTCCGTGGGCTGACGGACAATGGCGAAGCCCATGTTGAGCACGTCGCCCGCCATGAAAGCCTCGATGTCCTGCGCCGACAGGTTCGGTTGCGCAAGGCAGCCGGTCAGGCCGGTGCAGAACAGATATGTGTATTCCTTGGCAAGGCCCTTGTCCACGCCGAGCGAGATACCGGCGGGCAGGAAGGGGGTGAGTTCCAGCGCCACCCCGACATCGGCCTGGGCGACCGCCTGGCCGCCGGGGGGCAACCGCCGCACCGAGATCTTGCCGAAGGGGCGGCCGTTGTCGTCCTTGAGGGTCTGGATGATCCAGCAGGGGTCGGCGCCGTCATTGCCTGGCAGACGCACGCATTCGCGCGACCAGTCGGTGAAGACGCCGTCGATATAGGTCTCTGCCTTGGCCCGCGCGGCTTCGGCGGGCGCATTTTCAGCCGGGGCCGCCGGTGCTTCGGCGGGCGCGGCTTCAGCGGCTGGCGCTTCGGTGGCTGGCGCTTCGGCGGGTGCGGCTTCGGGTTGCGCGCCACCGGCCGGCTTCCCGGCCTCCTGCGCCAGCACCGGAGAGGCGATGGCGACCAGCGCCGCAACGCCCAGCGGTTTCAGGACATCAGCCATGGGTCGGCTCCTTCGTTGTCAAACAGGGTTGCCGGGAGGTTTAGCATGGGCGGGCGGGGCTGTCAGGTCTGAAATCCCCGGCAGGCTCAAGGGGGTGGCGGAAAGGCGCGCATCCGGGCGGGCGCCCGGGCTTGAGCGCGGGGTGCGCCGGGGGCGGGGCCGCTGCCCGGGCCAGACCGGCGGAAACAGGCGGGCGGAAACAGGCGGGCAGACCCGGGGCCGGACAAAAGAAAAGGGCCCGACACCGGACCCTTTCCCGAATTGTTGCTCCCTGCCGGACTGGCCGACTTCGCCGGGCTGGCCGGCGTGTGGAGGGACGCTACGACAGAAGGTCGCATGGGTCAACCGTCTTCGCTGCTTGCGCGGAGCGTTTCTCCGGCCCGCGCCGAGCGTCTTCCCGGCGGCAAAGGGAACGGCTTGTTTCCGGCCGGAAACCGGTGGCCCTGCCACCGTGGCGGCGCGTGAAAATGCGTGAAAAAGACCGCGCCCGCGGGCGCGGCCAGTTTGACAGGGAGGAAGTCATCCGGCCCGCAAAGGACAACGGTCCGGATGGATTCACTCTGGCAGCGATTGGTTAAGAATGTATGTTTATCCGGGTATCTTTTTCGGGTTTTCGTCTGTTCGGGCGTGGCCCCGGCGGCGAAAACGGGGAGAGGCGATGAGCGAACATGTGTTTGTGGGCGGCGGCGGCGAGGGCCATGCGGTCAGACAGGGGCTTCTGCTGAAATATGCCAACCGGCACGGGCTGATCGCGGGGGCCACCGGCACCGGCAAGACGGTGACCTTGCAGATTCTTGCCGAGGGGTTTTCGGCCGCCGGGGTGCCGGTGTTTCTGTCGGATGTGAAGGGCGATCTGTCGGGGCTGGCGGTGGCCGGGTCGGCGGGGTTCAGGCTGCATGACGCCTTCCGGAAACGCGCCGCGACCATCGGGTTTGACGATTATGCCTACCGCGCCTTTCCGGTCACCTTCTGGGATCTGTTCGGCGAACAGGGCCACCCGATCCGCACCACGGTCGCCGAGATGGGGCCGCTGCTGCTCGCGCGGCTGCTGGAACTCACCCCGGCGCAGGAGGGTGTGCTCAACATCGCTTTCCGGGTGGCCGACGAACAGGGGCTGCCGCTGCTCGATCTGCCGGATCTGCGGGCGCTGCTGGTCTGGGTCGGGCAGAATGCCGAGGAACTCAGCCTCGCCTATGGCAATGTGGCCGCCGCGTCGGTGGGGGCGATTCAGCGGGCGCTGCTGGTGCTGGAAAACCAGGGCGGCGCGCATCTGTTCGGGGAGCCGGCGCTGGAGCTTGCCGATCTGATGGCGGTGGGCGGGGACGGGCACGGGCGGATCTCGATCCTCGCCGCCGACAAGCTGATGGCGAGTCCCCGGCTTTACGCGACCTTCCTGCTGTGGCTGCTGTCGGAATTGTTCGAGGAGCTGCCGGAGGTGGGCGACCCCGACAAGCCGAAGCTGGTGTTCTTTTTCGACGAGGCGCATCTGTTGTTCGACGACGCGCCGAAGGCGCTGGTCGACAAGGTGGAGCAGGTGGCACGGCTGATCCGGTCGAAGGGGGTGGGGGTGTATTTCGTCACCCAGAACCCGGGCGATGTGCCCGAGGACATTCTCGGCCAGCTTGGCAACCGGGTGCAACATGCGCTGCGGGCCTTTACCGCGCGCGACCGCAAGGCGCTGGCGCAGGCGGCCGAGACCTATCGTGACAATCCGCGGTTTTCGGTCGAGGAGGCGATTCGCGAGGTCGGGGTGGGCGAGGCGGTGACCTCGCTGCTGGAGGCCAAGGGGGCGCCCGGGGTGGCGGAACGGACGCTGATCCGGCCGCCTTCGTCGCAGCTCGGGCCGATCACGGCGGCGGCGCGGGCGGCGGTGCGGGCGGCTTCGCCGGTTGCCGGGAAATACGAAGACCGGATCGACCGTGATTCGGCGCGGGAGATGCTGGCGCGCCGCGCCGCGGCGGCGGCGGAGGCTGCCGGTGAGGGAGAAGCGGCGGGGGAGACGGGTGGCGCGGGCGCGGCGGCGCGGCGCGATTTCAGCCGTGGACGCCGCTATTCGCCCGGCATGGAGGACAGCCCGGGCGGGACGGGTGGAAGCGGCCGTTCCTGGGGCGGGTCGCACAGCCGCAGGAAGAGCGAAGGCTTCGGCGGCCAGCTTGGTGCGGCGATGAGCAAGGCGGTGCTCTCGGAATTGCGCGGCACCACCGGCAAGCGGATCGTCCGCGGGATCCTTGGCGGGCTGTTCAAGGGGCGCTGAGGCGGCGCGGGGAACGCCTTTCGAAACCGCGCCCCGGGGGGCGTGTGGCAGCCGGAGTGGATGAGGGCGCGGGCGGGCCGGTGAGTGTTTTGCCAGGAAAAGGGAGGGGGCGTTGCGCTGTTCGACATGCGGGGGCAGACCGGCGAGCATGGCCCGAGGAAGCGCGCATGCGGAGGGGACGGCGAGGGGGCGGCCTCACTATGGCGTTTGACGAAATATCTGACACAGAGAGCATCACCTGACGCGCCCAAAATCTCTGATTTCAGGCAGCGTCAGGTGAGTCAGGCTTTTCGCATGACGCTTTAGCACTGCAATTCTGAGCCATGTAGAGCTGACGGGAGTGGATTCTGATTTCAAAATCCGCGAAGCATCAGCGTAAAGCCAAAGACTATAACCAAAAGGCGCAATCAGAATTGTGTCGTTTGGCTATACGATACGCTCCCGGAGGTTCTTTGGGGTTTTCTCCTTCGATGGCGCAAGGCCGGGGCGTATCGGCCAGTTCAGCCCTTCAGGTAAATCCGGCGCGCCGCCAATCCTGGAAAACGGTATTTCGGCATTCTTTTGGTCTGCGGCAACGAGATACAGGGCATGGCGGCCAAGAGACGCCGCCTTGGCGGCGCCGTCAGCGGAGAGGCCGAACGCCGTCAGTGCCCTTTCCAGGTCATTTCTGTCAGCAAGGACGGGAACTGACGGGGTGTCTTTCGGTTTTCTGAACATGCGGACCTCGGATGACTTCAGCGCCCCGGGGCAACCGGCTTTTTGCATATTGATCTGGGCCGCCGGCATTATCAACAAACCCCCGGGGTGGACGCCCTGCGGCCCGGCGGTGCGGCTTCACCACAGGCAAGGCCGGTGCTAGCCTGCTGCTGTCGGGGCCACACCCAACCGGCCCCCGAACCGGCCTATTGGAAAGTCACTGGGAGAGACGAGATGGACATCAGGATGCTGATCGGCGGCGAAGACCTGGCCGCGGAAACCGGCCGGACCTTTGACAGGACCGACCCGGTGACCGGCGCGGTCGCCACCACCGCCCCGGCCGCCGGCGCCGCCGATGCTGCGAAGGCCGCGAAAGCCGCCGCAAAGGCCTTCCCCGGCTGGGCCGCCACCGGCCCCGCCGAGCGCCGCGCGCTTCTCAACAAGGCCGCCAATGAACTCGAAGCGATGACCCCGGAGATCATCGCCACCGCCACCGCCGAGACCGGCGCCACCGGCCCCTGGACCGGGTTCAACTGCATGCTGGCGGCCGGAATGCTGCGCGAGGCCGGTGCCATGACCACCCAGATCACCGGCGAGGTGATCCCGGCCAACAAGCCCGGCACCCTTGCCATGGCCCAGCGCAAGCCGCTCGGCGTCTGCCTCGGCATCGCGCCGTGGAACGCGCCGGTGATCCTCGGCACCCGCGCCGTGGCGATGGCGATCGCCTGCGGCAATACCGCGATCCTGAAGGCGAGCGAACTGAGCCCCGCGACCCATCTGGCCATCGGCGAGGCGTTCCGCCGCGCGGGCTTCCCGCCCGGGGTGCTCAACGTGGTCACCAACGCGCCGGAGGATGCCGCCGAGGTGGTCAACGCGCTGATCGAAGCGCCCGAGGTGCGGCATGTGAACTTCACCGGTTCCACCGGCGTTGGCCGGCTGATCGCGATGAAGGCGGCGGAGCAGCTCAAGCCGGTGCTGCTGGAGCTTGGCGGCAAGGCGCCGCTGGTGGTGCTCGACGATGCCGATATCGACGCCGCGGTCAACGCCGCCGCTTTCGGCGCCTTCATGAATCAAGGCCAGATCTGCATGTCGACCGAGCGGATCATCGTCGAGGAAGGCATTGCCGACGCCTTTACCAGGGCGCTTGCCGGGAAGGCCGCGAAGCTTCCCGCCGGCAACCCGCGCGACGCGGTGGTGCTCGGCGCGCTGGTGACACGGCAGGCGGCCGAGAAGATGGACCGCATCATCGCCGATGCCAAAGCCAGAGGCGGCGAGGTCGTGGCCGGCGGCGGGCGCGATGGCGCGGTGGTCGAAGCGACGCTGGTCGCGGGCGTGACCCCGGAGATGACCATCTATTCGGAGGAAAGCTTCGGCCCGGTGAAGCCGATCATCCGGGTGAAGGACGATGAAGAGGCGATCCGCGTGGCGAATGACACCGAATACGGGCTGTCGGCGGCGGTGTTCTCGTCGAATATCCAGCGTGCGCTGTCGGTGGCCGACCGGATCGAAAGCGGCATCTGCCATATCAACGGCCCGACGCTGGCCGACGAGGCGCAGATGCCCTTCGGGGGCGTGAAGGCATCGGGCTATGGCCGCTTCGGCGGCAAGGCCGCGATCGACGCCTTCACCTCGATCCGCTGGGTCACCATCGAAGACCCGCATCAGCATTACCCGTTCTGAGGAGGGTCAGCGGGGGAGCCGCGCCTCCGGGGGCTTGCCGCAAACCCGGGCGTGATCTGCGGATTGCAGGCGGAACGGGTGGCGATGTCGTCTGGACAAGCTGCCCCGGAAAGCAGACTGCCGGGATCGAACTGGATCCCGGCGGCGGTGCGGTCGGGGCTTCGGGGGCTGGCGTGAGCCTCATGCCCCGAAGTGCTGGCGGCGTGCTGGCGGCGCATCCCACGCGGGTGAAACGCCCGACGAGCGAAGAGGGCCCCGGCTGATGCCGGGCCGGGGCAGGGACGCGCAGGCGATCCGGACCGGACTTCACTCCCTGGCAAGATTGGCGCGGATGGTGGCGAGGTCTTGCTGCGATTGCGTAATAAAGGGATGGTCCGCGGGCAGGGCGGCTTTGTAAATCTCCAGGGCCTGCGCCATCAAGGGCTCTGCCTCGGCCCATTTGCCTTGCGTCATGAACAAAACCGCCAGGTTGTCGAGGCGGGTCGCATAGGCCGGATGCGTCTCGCCCAGGGTCGCCCTGGCGATCTCCAGCGCCTGCCGGGAAAGCGGCTCGGCTTCGTCATGGCGGCCCGTGGCGCTCAGCAACTTGGCCAGGTTGTCGAGGCGGGTCGCATAGGCCGGATGCGTCTCGCCCAGGGTCGCCCTGGCGATCTCCAGCGCCTGCCGGGAAAGCGGCTCGGCCTCGTCATACCGGCCCGTGACACGGAGCAGATCGCCCAGGTTGTTGAGGCGGGTCGCATAGGTCGGATGCGTCTCGCCCAGAGCCTGGCGGGTGATCTCCAGCGCCTGCCGGGAAAGCGGCTCGGCCTCGTCATAGCGGCCCGTGGTGTTGAGCAGTTCGGCCAGGTTGTTGAGGCGGGTCGCATAGGTCGGATGCGTCTCGCCCAAGGCCTGCCTGTCGATCTCCAGCGCCTGCCGGTAGAGCGGTTCGGCCTCGTCATAGCGGCCCGTGGCGTAGAGCAGCCCGGCCAGGTTGTCGAGGCGGGTCGCATAGGCCGGATGCGTCTCGCCCAGAGCCTGGCGGGTGATCTCCAACGCCTGCCGGAGAAGCGGTTCGGCCTCGTCATGGCGACCCGTGACACGGAGCAGATCGCCCAGGTTGTTGAGGTGGGTCGCATAGGCCGGATGCGTCTCGCCCAGGGTCACCCTGGTGATCTCCAGCGCCTGCCGGAGAAGCGGTTCGGCCTCGTCATGACGACCCGTGACACGGAGCAGATTGCCCAGGTTGTTGAGGCGGGTCGCATAGGTCGGATGCGTCTCGCCCCGGGCCTGGCGGGTGATCTCCAGCGCCTGCCGGTAGAGCGGTTCGGCCTCGTCATAGCGGCCTGCGGCTTTCAGCAGCAGGGCCAGGTTGTTGAGGTCGGTCGCATAGGTCGGATGCGTCTCGCCCAAGGCCTGCCTGTCGATCTCCAGCGCCTGCCGGTAGAGCGGCTCGGCTTCGTCATGGCGGCCCGTGGTGTCGAGCAGATTGCCCAGGTTGTTGAGGCGGGTCGCATAGGTCGGATGCGTCTCGCCCCGGGCCTGGCGGGTGATCTCCAGCGCCTGCCGGAGAAGCGGTTCGGCCTCGTCATAGCGGCCCGTGGTGTCGAGCAGCAGGGCCAGGTTGTTGAGGCGGGTCGCATAGGTCGGATGCGTCTCGCCCCGGGTCGCCCTGGTGATCTCCAGCGCCTGCCGGTAGAGCGGTTCGGCCTCGTCATAGCGGCCTGCGGCTTTCAGCAGCAGGGCCAGGTCGTTGAGGCGGGTCGCATAGTCCGGATGCGTCTCGCCCCGGGCCGCCCTGGTGATTTCCAGCGCCTGCCGGAGAAGCGACTCGGCCTCGTCATGACGACCCGTGACGCGGAGCAACTCGGCCAGGTTGTCGAGGTGGGTCGCATAGGTCGGATGCGTCTCGCCCCGGGTCTCCCGGGTGATCTCCAGCGCCTGCCGGAGAAGCGACTCGGCTTCGTCATGACGATCCAAGATACGGAGCAGATCGGCCAGGTTGTTGAGGCGTCTCGCATAGGTCGGATGCGTCTCGCCCAGGGCTTGCCGTTCGATCTCCAGCGCCTGCCGGAGAAACGGCTCGGCTTCATCATGGCGGCCTGCGGCTTTCAGCAGCCCGGCCAGGCTGTCAAGGCGGATCGCATAGGTCGGATGCGTCTCGCCCAGGGCCCGCCGGGTGATCTCCGCCGCCTGCCGGTAGAGCGGTTCGGCCTCGTCATAGCGGCCCATGGATTTCAGCATCCTGGCCAGGGTGCTGAGCCCGATCACATAGCTCGGATACGGCTCGCCCAGGGTCTGGCGGGTGATCTCCAGTGACTGCCGGTAGAGCGGCACGGCCTCGTCATAGCGGCCCGTGTCTCTCAGCAGCAGGGCAAGGTGTCTGAGGCGGTTCCCATAGGTCAGATGCGTCTCGCCCAGGGTCTGCCGGGTGATCTCCAGCGCCTGTCGGAAAAGTGGCTCGGCCTCGTCATGGCGGCCCGTGGTGTCGAGCAGCAGGGCCAGGTTGTTGAGGCCGGTCGCATAATCCGGATGCGTCTCGCCCAGGGTCTGCTGGTCGATCTCCAGTGCCTGCCGGTAGAGCGACTCGGCCTCGTCATTACGGCTTGGGGCCTTCACCACCCCGGCCAGGTTGTTGAGGCCGTTCGCATAATCCGGATGCACCTCGCCCAGGGTCGCCCTGGTGATCTCCAGTGACTTCCGGTAGAGCGGCTCGGCCGCGTCCCGACGCCCGATGGCTCTCAGCAGCCCGGCCAGGTTGTTGAGGCAGCGCGCATAGTCCGGATGCGCCTCTCCCAAAGCCTGCCGGTGGATCTCCATCGCCTGCCGGCAAAGCGGCTCGGTCTCGTCATGACGGCCCGTGGCTTTCAGCAGCTCGATCAGGTTTTCGAGGCTGCGCGCATAATCCGGATGCGTCTCGCCCAGGCTCTGCCGGGTGATCTCCTGCACCTGCCGGAAAAACGGCTCGGCCTCGGCATGGCGGCCTGTGACGTGAAGCAGTACGGCCAGGTCGTCGGGGCTGACCGCAAGGTCGGGGTGCTCGTCGCCTACGGTTGCTTTGGTGGCCTTCTGCGCCTGGGCGGCCCTGAAACCGGCAAGCGGCATGGTGACGTCAGGGTCGGAGGGAGCGGTGAGCGCGCCTGTGGGAGGGGGAACGTCTGCTTTGAACGGTTGCCAAAGAGCGAAGGACAATGCTGCCCCCGCCGCGACCAAAGCTGTGGCGGCAAGACCTACCCTTGCTGCCCCATTGTTGTTTCTCTGTGTGAGGAACGCCCAAATCGGGCCGGACTGTTTCTTCATCCTGGCAACAAACTCCATCAGACCTGCCCTCAGCCCGCGCCGACTAAACGGGGTTTGGGGCAGTTTCGCAAGGGGCACCCGTAAGGTCAGCCGTGCACCGGTTTGGCGCCGGGCAGGGTGATCCTGGCGACCTGTTCGGCGATCGGGTCGTTCGACAGCGGATGCGGCGGGGTGCGGTAGGCCGCCGGATCCCTGAGGTCGGTCCATTCGCCGCCGACATAGATTTCCAGCGGCGAGAAGCGCGATTTGTATTCCATCTTCGCCGCCCCCGCGACCCAGTAGCCAAGATAGACGTAGGGCAGGCCGGCTTCGCGGGCGAGGTGGATATGGTCGAGGATCAGGAACGTGCCGAGCGAGTTGGCGCGTTTTTCGGGGTCGAAGAAGGAATAGACCATGCTCAGCCCGTCATCGAGCACATCGGTCAGGCAGACGGCGGTGAGGGCGCGCCCGGTGGGGCTGGTGGGGTCGGGGGCGGCATATTCGATGACGCGGGACTTGATCGGGGTTTCCTCGATCATCGCGGCAAATTCGAACACATCCATGTCGGCCATGCCGCCATCGGCGTGGCGGCTGTCGAGATAGCGGCGGAACAGATCGTATTGCTCTTCGGTGGCCCAGGGCGCGCGGGTGCGCCGCAGCAGCTGGCTGTTGCGGCGTCTGATCCGGCGCTGGCTTTTCGAGAGCGTGAAATCCGCCACCCGGATGCGGGCCGAGAGGCAGGCGGCGCATTCCGCGCAGGAGGGGCGGTAGAGCACGTTCTGCGAGCGGCGGAAGCCCTGTTTGGACAGCGTGTCGTTGAGCTCGCCGGCCTGTTCGCCCTGGAGCGCGGTGAACAACTTGCGTTCCATCCGCCCGTCGAGATAGGGGCACGGCTGCGGTGCCGTGACGTAGAATTGCGGTGCAAGCGGAAGAGAATGGCGCATCGGTGGCGGTCGGAGAGCTGTGGTTTCTGCCCGGAAGGGACGTTAGCAACGATTTCCCGTCACGCCAAGCCATTGTTGGGATTCGCGTAAACGTCGTGGCGGTGGCGGTCAGCTTTTGGCGGCGGTGTTCACCGCGGCGGTGCCGAGCAGATGGTCGGTCACGCCCTGGCCGCGGGGGGTGGCGAGCATCAGCACGATGGAGGCGATCTGGAGCAGGAAAAAACTCCAGGAGATATAGTAGCCCGCCGTGTGCAGCACGGCGGTGGCGAGGTCGAGGCGTTCACCATTGGCTTTGCGCAGCTCGATCGCGGTCAGCCGCATTCCGGGCGTGGCCGAACGGTTGGCAAGCGTAACCGTGCGGTAGATCACGTCGACCGTCGGCAGCAGCAGCACAAAGACGAAAAAGCCGATGCCGAGGGTGAGAAACGAAATCAGGACGGTCAGACCGAAGACAAGGGCGATGTCCACCCCCCAGGCGAGTGCGCGCTTGAGGGGGACGTCGGCGTAGAATTCGGCCTGGGTGTCGGGGTCGGGCAGGCCCCAGAGGCTGTTGTCGGTGTGGATCATCCGGGTCTTTCGGGGTGTCTGGCGGGGTGTCTTTCGGGGTATCTGGGCGGGGTGTCTGCTGGTGGGATGGCGGGCACGGGGTCCGCACGGGCAGAAATGGGGCCGGGCAAGGGCATTGTCCAGCCCTGCCGTGGCGGCGAGGCCCGTGTTGCTTCGGGGGTGGCCGGGAGGTGGCCGGGAGGTGGCCGGGCGCGGCTGCCCCCGGCCTGCCCTGGGTCAGGTTCTGGCTTCGGCCTCGTCTTCGGCCTCGTCTTCGGTGTCGTTGCTGCGGCTGTCAGCGCGGGCAGCTTCGGCGCGTTCGTCCATGAAGGCATCGAACTCGCGCTGATCCTTGGCGGCGCGCAGCCGGTCGAGGAAGGCTTCGAACTGTTCCTGCTCGTTCATCAGCCGTTGCAGCGTATCGGCCTTGTAGGCGTCGAAGGCGGTGTTGCCCGACGAGCGGAAGCCGTGGCGGCGGTTCAGTCTTGCGGTTTCATCGTGATGGCGGCGGCAGGAACGTGCGAACATTTTCTTTCCGAAGATCATGTAGAGGAGGAGGGCGAGGCCGACGGGCCAGAACAGGACGAAGCCGAGAACCATGGCGACGATCCAGGCGGGCTTGCCGCGGTCGTCGAGCCAGGTTTCGCTGCGCCGGAACCAACCCTCACAGCATTTGCGGGTTTCATAGTCGGAGGCGACGGACATGATGTGCTCCTTTGGGTCCAGTGGGTGTCTCGGTGGTGTCGGGGAGATGTGAAATCCCTTTACATTACCCAGATCGGCACGGCGGGCGGTGGTTTCAAGTGTCAATGTGAAAAAGATTCACATGAAGTTGGATTGCTCGGAAAAACAAAGGCCTGGTGGAGGGGCCTGTGAGTGCTCACGCGCTCGGACCCGCGCCGAAAGCGGCGTTTCGGTCCGGAAAGGCGCCGCACCCCGGGGGGCACCGCAGCGAGAAGGCGGCGGAGAAGGGTGGGGTCTGGGTGCTCAGCGGCGCTTGCCGAACCACATCCGCCGCATCAGCCCGTCCTTCAGCACCACCGTATGGTATCCGGCCCCGGCGACATGGGCGAGGATCAGCAGGCCGAGCAGGGTCGCGGCGATGCCGTGGACGGCGCGGGGCGGATAGGCCGCGAAATCCGCCGGCAGGGTGCCGTTTCCGGCGAGGATTTCGGGCAGGCCGGAGCCGAGCGAGATCCCGACACCGCTTGCGACCATCGCGAAGACCAGCAGATAGAGCCCCCAATGGGCCGCGCTCCCGGCGAGGTCGAGCAGGCGGCTGCCGGTGGCGGCATGGGCCGGGTTTTCGGTAAACAGCCGGACGACCAGACGGAGGAGCATCAGCGCTCCGATGGCCAGGCCGAGGGTCATGTGGGCTTGCAGGCTGTCGAGCTTGTGCGGGTCGGAGTTGGGTGTGGCGGCGAGGATCAGCTTGCCCGCGGCGAGCGCGGCCATGATCATCAGCGCCAGCAGCCAGTGCAGGGCGACGATGGCGTGGTGCCAGGTTTTCATCGGAGGTGTCCTTTGCGCAGATTGTGGTTTCAGTTTACGCTTGCAAATGCAAGTATTGCAAGCGATAGCCCTGCCATGGGTGGAATGGACCAGGCATGCCGATGAAACGTCACGAAGATCTCGCCGGTCAGGCCCGCCATTGCCGTGAGGTTTCGGCGGGGTGGATGATCCAGGCGCTGGGAGGGCGGCTCGGCGAGGTGATGAAGGCCCGCCTCGACCGGCTCGGCCTCACCCCCGACCAGATGGCGTTGCTTCATGCGCTGGCCGAGGGCGACGGGATCAGCCAGGTCGAGATCGGCCGCCGGGTGCGGCGGGCGAATTATGCGGTCACCCGCAATCTCGATGCGCTGGCCGCGCGCGGGCTGATCCTGCGCCAGCCGGATGAGCAGTCGCGCCGCAGCCACCGGGTGGTTCTGACCGAGGAGGGCCGGACCCTGATGCCGGTGCTGTTCGGGGTGGTTTCCGGGGTCAGCACCGGGCTGCTCGCGCCGCTCACCCGCGAGGAACGCACGGGCCTGCTCGAGCTGCTTGCCAAGCTGGTTGCGGCCCATGTGCCACCACAGGATGCGCCCGACGGGCATGTGCCCGAAGAGAGCGAGCCCTGAAGGCGCCGCATCGGGTGCCGCAAGCGGCAGCGAACGCCGCCGCCGCACAAGCCGCAATGGAGCCGGGCACCGGGAGCGGTTTTCGGCGCTCGGGGTGCGGGGCGCACCGGGTGTGGGATGCACCGGGTGTGGGACGCTCGGCGGGGGGCGCTTGGTGGCGCGCTCACGCGGCTCAGCGTCCGCGCGCCCAGCCCTCCTGCCGCCCGATCCCCGATTTGACCGCCAGCGTCACCGCCGCATAGGTGGCAAAGGCCACCGGGTCGCGAAACGCCTGTTTCAGCAGCCAGGGTCCGGTGGGGCTGTCCTTGGCGTCGTTCTCCATCAGCGCGGGATACAGCCGGGCGAGTTCGCGCACCCCATCGTCCTGCCGCCGCCGCACCCGGACCAGCCGCCGGAAGCCTTCGATCAGCGGCCAGTCATAGGATGCGGCCACCATCACCCGCTCATGCGGCGCGAACAGGAGGCGCACGAAGGTGTCGTCCGAGATGATTTTCGGAAACTGCGCCCAGCGCGCCCGGCCCTGTGCATTGACCGCGAAGATCCCGAAGCCCGGCACGCCGTCGGCAACGAAGGGCAGCCGGGTCCAGAACCGCGCATAGGCCCGGCTGATCGGGCTGTGTGCGGTAACATGCGGCCTGCCGGAGGCATAAAGCGGCTGCGGCACCGAAAGCGCGGCGACAAGCTGGCTCAGCAACCGGGGCGAGATGCACACATCGGCGTCGAGATAGGCCCGCATGTCGTGCCGCGCCGCGGCGTCGGCCGCGTCCAGCGCGCCGGGCTTGCCGAGGGCGGGAAGCTCCAGCACCTCCAGCCGCCAGCCGCGTTGTGCGAAACGCTCCTGAAAGGCGCGCGCCCGGGCCGCGGTGTCGTCGGTGCATCCGTTCGCGGCAACCACCACGTCGAGCCCGGCGATGTCGGTTGAGTCCAGCACCGCCGTCAGGCAGGCGCCGATATAGCCCGCCTCGTTGCAGGCCGGGACGATGACCGACAGGCTCATGCCGCCCCGGCCCCCGCCCCGGCCCCCGCCCCCGCCACCGCTGCCTGCGGGCGCTGGCGCCGTGTGGCGCCGGGGTGAGGCCGCGGGTGGTTCGCGGCGCCGGGCGGACGCAAGCCGTGGCTTTTCCCGCAGGACCGTGGCCCACAAGACCGGGTCCGGCCAGACCGGCGGATGATCGGAACGCATGGCATCGCGGGGGACTCCGGGTGAATCTGGGGCGAATCTGAAGCGAATCTGAAGCGACTCTGGATGGGTTCGATGTGGCCATTAATCCCGGCGGGGCCGGCCCTTGCAACCGGGTGAGCGTTCCGGGGGAAGAAACGAACCGGTGACGGCGCGGCGACATTTGCGCCGCGCCCCCCCCCCTCCGGCGGTTCAGATCGGTTCAGATCACTGTCCGGCCCTCTGGCGGGGGCACGGGTGCCGCCGCGGGCCGCGCCCTGGCGGCTGCCGCGGCCCGGCCGGGCCGTGTCGCCGGCGCGCGGGCCCGGTTTTCGGCGGCGCCGAGCAGGGCGCCGGCGATCACCCAGACATAGGGCACGATCGCGGCATTGAGCAGCAGGTCGAACAGGGTGATGCCCATGATCAGCGCCAGCGTGCCGGTATGGGTCAGGGTGTCGGCCTCGGTGTGGCGGTTGCGGCGCAGCCACATCAGCACCACCGGGGTGGCGATCAGACCGAATTCACCAATGAACCCGACGATCCCGTAGGTGCCGAAAAGGTAGATCCAGCGCCCGTCGGCGATCACGTCCTGGCTGGCGTCCCATTCGTTGAACACCAGATTGCGCCCCCAGCCGCCCCAGCCGAACAGCGGCCGCTCGGTGGCTTTGGCCAACAGCACCTCTTCGTTTTCGAAACGGAAGTCCAGCGACTGGGCGCGTTCCTCGCTGAACCGGGCGATGAAGCCGACGATGTCGTCGACCGGGACCGCCCCGGCATTGCGCATCACCGGATAGACCAGGGCAAAGGCAACGAAGATCATCGCAATCCGCATCCGCCCCTTTTCGGAGAGCAGGAAGACCAGGGGTGTCAGCGCCAGGACATAGCCGGTCGAAGCCATGTTCTTGCTGGCCGCGATCACCAGGATCAGCCAGATCAGCGCGAGCATGTACTTGCCGCGCCCCGCCAGCGGTTGCGCCCTTGTGAGGCTCGCGGTGGCGAGGGCGGAGGTCACGAAGAAGAAGGCGAGCCACAGGGCGTGCGGCAGAAAGACGATCGGCCGGAAGGTGCTGCCGCGGATCATCTGGATGAAATCGTGCTGGAAGAAGCCGTAGACCCAGATGTTGAGCTTGGGGCTGAACCGGATCTCGAAGATTGCCGGGAGGGTATAGAGCAGCCCGGCGATCATCAGCCCGCGCAGAAGCTCCCGCCGTCCGGCCTCGCGGGCCAGCAGCGTGCGGGCGATGAGCAGGGGCAGCACGTGGATCATGACCAGCGCGGTGGAGGCCGCAAAGGCGTCCCATGGGGCCAGACCGGGGATCACCAGCGTGGAACCGCCCATCAGACCGGTGTCCATCTGCGGTGCGTCGATGACGATGGCGTCGGGGTTGGTCAGGGTTGTCGGGATGGTGACAAGGACGAAGACCAGAAGCAGAAGCGTGGCGAGCAGGGAACGCGGCAACAGGCGCACCTTTGTTCTGCCGACCGTGATGGTCAGGAAAAAGGCGCTGAGGTTGGTGATCGCCAGCTTGTCGAATTCGGGCAGCAACGGCGGGTCGATGGATGTGACCGGCGGCAGCAGCAGATAGCCGCCGAGGATGGTCCAGACAAAGGCCCGCTCGACCGGCATGCGCAGATACATCACCCAGGCCACGAAGGGCCAGGCGAGCAGCATCATGTAAGCAACCGAATTACCCATCGTGCTGTCGGTTCTCCCGGGTTGGCCGCGGGCGCGGTGCCGCGCGGGTTGGGTCCGGCACGGGTTTGCCGGTGGTTGAGTCACATTTGCGGGCCCCGGACCTCAATCCACGGCGATGCCCCCGGGATGCCTCCCGTATGCCCCCGGGATGCCTCCACGGACATCGGCGGGCACGGACGTCGGCGGGCACGGACGTCGGCGGGTGGCCCGGCAGGGTGCCCCGCGGGCACCTGCTGATTCCGCTCCTATAGGCGATTTCGCTTCTCAGGAGAAACAAATCCGGAGCTTGTGGACAAGCTTGATCCGATAAGGTTGCTTGCGTACAATCCGACTCTGATTTAGCAACATTCTGAGCGGTGCCAAGCCGGAGACAATCCGTTTCGGGTCCGGTCGTTGACCGTCAACGCGATAGTTCGCAAAACGTCAGACACGGGCGCATCGGCTGTTGGCGTCTCAGGGGAGTTCTTCAGTGCAGCGGGTGGCTCGGGTCAACAACGCGGTCAAGGTGTTTTCGGGCGACGGGCTCATGGCCCGGGTGGTGCGCAGTTCGGCTTTCGTGATGTTCGGCTACGGCGCGAACCAGGTGCTGCGGCTGGCCTCCAACCTGATCCTGACCCGGCTGCTGTTTCCGGAAGCCTTCGGCCTGATGGCGCTGGTGACGATGGTGGAAATCGGCCTGAAGCTGTTTACCGACCTCGGCATCGGCCCCTCGATCGCGCAGTCGAAACGCGGCGACGATCCGGCCTTTCTCGACACCGCCTATACCATCAAGGTGATCCGCGGTTTCCTTCTGTGGATCGCCACCTGCCTGATCGCCTATCCGGCCTCGGTGTTCTACGATGCGCCGGAACTCGTCTATCTGTTGCCGGTCGCGACCTTCTCGATGGTGATTTCGGGGTTCACCACGGTGCGGGTCGAGACCGCTTACCGGCATCTGCAACTTGGCAAGGTCACGGCGATCGAGGTCGTCTCCTACACGGTTTCGATCGTGGTCATGGTGGCTCTGGCCTGGGAGATGGGAACGGTGTTGTCGCTGGCGCTGGGCGGGCCGGTGAAGGCGGCGGTGCAGTGCCTGCTGGCGAAATACTATCTCGACGGCCACCGCAACCGGCTCTACTGGGACCGCTCTGCGGTGAACGAACTGCTGCACTTCGGCAAGTGGATTTTCGGCTCGACCCTGTTTTCGTTCTTCGCCAGCCAGGGCGACAAGATGGTCTTCGGCCGGTTTCTGTCGCTGCATGTGCTCGGGATCTACAACATCGGCTATTATCTTGGCAGTTTTCCCGCCATCCTGGGGCAGGAACTGGTGGGTCGGGTGATGATCCCGATCTACCGTGAGGTGCAGGAAAAAGGCACGCGCGAGACCAGCCGGAAGCTGCGGATGATGCGCTATCTGCTGACCGGCGGGCTGATCGCGCTGATGGGCACGCTGTCGGTCGTCGGCCCGGCTCTCGTCGAATTCCTCTATGATGACCGCTACATCCATGCCGGCGGGATGCTGGTGCTGATCGCGCTGGCGATGATGCCGGCGGCCATCGGCGTCTCCTATGACCGCGCGGCGCTGGCGGCGGGCGATTCGCGGCATTTCTTCGTGGTCTCGGCGGTGCGCGGCACGACCAGCGTGCTGTTCCTTCTGATCGGCGTGTATCATTGGGGCATCACCGGTGCCATTGCAGGCATTGCCCTGTCGGGTATCGCGGTGCACCCGTTCCTCATCTGGCTGTCAATCAGGCACAAGGTCTGGGATCCGGAACATGACGCGGTGTTTTTCCTGATCGCGGCGGCGCTCGCGGTCGGGTCGATCTGGCTGCATCAGGATGCCATCATGGCGATGTCGCTCGCTGCCGCGGAAGGCTGAGAGGGTTGTTTCCGCAAGAGCCAGGCACGGCCCCTGCCGGTGGCTGCCACGGCGTTTGCCCCTGAACCCTTGAACCTGAACCCTTGAACCGGGGGGAGGCCCGGGTGTGTCGCCTGCGGCGGGCGGATGTTTTGCCTGCGGCGGGCGGGGCGCCTCCTGACGGAGGCGGGGGCCAGAGGGGCAGATCCCCTCGGACAATATGACCGTCCTGATCGCCTGAGGCGGGTGGTCCGCGGGGCGCCTTCTGAGCGAGGCGGGGGCCAGGTTGCTTGCGCGCCGTGCTCCGCGCTCAGTCCCGCTCGCCGGTGGCGCGTATCACACCCGGCCGGTCGAGCTTGCCGCTGGCGGTGCGCGGCATCGGCCCGGGCCAGGGGTGCAGACGCAGCGGCACCATGTAATGCGGCATCACCTTGCGGCAATGGGCCATCAGCGTGTCAACACCGGCGCCGTCCAGCAACGTCACCGCCGCCACCACCGCCTGGCCGCGCTCGTCGTCATCGACGCCGAAGGCCACCGCGTCGCCGACCATGCCGCTGGCGGCGAGCAGGTCTTCGACCTCGGTGGGGCTGAGCCGGAAGCCCAGGGTCTTGATCATGTCGTCCATCCGGCTGACGAACCACATGTCGCCATCCTCGTCGAGCCGCACCAGATCGCCCGACCAGACCACCGGCGCGCCGCCGGTGATGCTGGCCAGCGCCGGGCAGGGGCGGATCTTCTCGGCCGTGAGCTCCGGGCGCTCCCAATAGCCGAGCGACACCAGCGGCCCCGCATGCACCAGCTCGCCCTCTTCGCCCGGCCCGGCGATGCCGCCGTCGGCGCGGATCGCGAACACCCGCGAACAGGGGATCTCGCGGCCCATGGCACCCTTCTTGGCGGCGAATCTGGCCGGGTCGAGCCAGGTGGAGCGGAAGGCCTCGGTGAGGCCATACATCAGGAAGATCTCCACGCCGGGGAACACCTCCGGCATCAGATCGAGGATGTTGGGCGGGATCTTGCCGCCGGTATTGGTCACCCGGCGCAGGGCGGGCAGCGGTGTGGGCACCTCGTCGAGATAGCGCACCACCATGTTCCACAGGGGCGGCACCCCGGCGATGCCGGTCACCGCATGGGTCTTTGCCATGCGGATCACCTCCGCCGGCATGGTCACCGGCTGATGCACCACGCTGCCGCCGGTCCAGAACATCGAGGTAAGCTGGTTGAGCCCGGCGTCGAAGGAATAGGGCAGGACCGAGAGCAGCCGATCGTCTTCGCCGAGTTTCAGATACGCGCTGACTGCGGCGGCGCCGATGCGGATGTTGGCGTGGCTCAGCATCACCCCCTTGGGACGGCCGGTGGAGCCGGAGGTGTAGATGATCATCGCCAGCGCACCGGGGTCCGGGCGGGCCTCGGGGGCCTGTGCCGCGGGGAGGTCGTCCCAATTGTCGGTGCCCTCCACCGGTTTGCCGCGCACCAGCACCGCAGCCACGCTTTCGGGCAGCGGCACGGCGGATTTGCCGGTGATCATGGCGCGGTCGAGGATCGCGGCCCTGGCGCGGCAGTCTCCGGCGACATAGGCGAGCTGGGCGCCGGTCCACTGGACATTGACGTTGACGCAGACCGCGCCGAGCTTCCAGACCGCGAGCATCGCCGCCACTTCGCCGATCGACTTGCGCAGGCTGACAATCACCCGGTCGCCCTCGGCGACGCCCCGGGCGTGCAGCCAGGCGGCGAGCCGGTCGGCCTCTTCGGCCAGGGCGCTGTAGGTGATTTCGGCGGCGGCGTCGATCAGCGCCACCTTGCCGGCGCGCGCCGGGAGATTGTCGGCGAACAACCGGTACATCGTGCCGCGTGTGCCCGGAATTTCGGAAATGGTCATGCTGCTTCCCCGCTTTGCCGCCGTTGCGGCCTCCGCGCCCGTTTGCCGGGCAAAGATGGCAAACGCAAGGAAAGCGGTGGCAGATTTGGCGGCGTGTCGCCGCAGGGGTGGCGGGCGGGCGCGGAGAGACGGCGGACAGGGCGCCGCGCCCCCGGGCGCGCGCCCCGCTGTCGAACCTGTGCGATACTGGCGTTGCGGGGGGAGCCCGTCCCTTCCCCCTGGGGCAGAGCCACCCGGTTGCCGCCGGGCGCGGTTCCGCCCGCCACGCGGTGGGGTGCGGTGGGGCGCGCGGGGCGGCTTCCGGCGGTCTGATTCGCGCGGTCTTGTCACCGGATCGGCACAGGTTTCGCAGGGCCGGCGCGATTGCGGCGTTTTTATGAACACCAGGTCTTTCCGAAACAAGAAAACACTTGTTCGATTCCGGCGGAAATCCGTTTGGTATCCGGCGGAATCATGTTTACAGCTCGTGAGCAATGGATGCTGATATTATCCAAGTATATCGCATTATCCCGGCCTTGCCGGGGTATTGTCGCGTTCAAAAAAACAATTTTACCGGGTTCACGCGGATATTGTTGCCGAATTGGAAACAATATTCAAAACCGGGACATCCGGGAAACCGCCAGGGTTATTGAAATATCAACTATTTCCGCCACGATCGCGCCGCTTTTCGGCCAAAATTCCTTTTTCTGAAAGGCCTCCGGTAGTAATTTGTAGGTGCCCGACTGGGGGCGGTGTCAAAAGGCCACGGGGGCGGCTGCACACAGCAACGATAATCCGTGGGCTGAGAGGTGTGAATCGATCGCAGGTGGTAGGCGTATGTGCTGCCACGGCTGGCTGGGGGGCTCGCCGGGGCAGAAGCCACCAGGTCCGGTTTTCGGACCACTCTCTGCCCACGGGTCATGGTTGCTGGTGCGGGGCCTTCGTGGCCGGGCATCGCGTCCCGGCTGTGGCACATGGTTGAGCAAGGGAAAAGAAGATGCGCCAGCAAGACGTCGACCGGATCTGTGACACAACGCTCCGGGGCGGCTTCGGAGTTGCCGTGCTTTTCCCCGCGGAAATCCATGTGATCGCCTGCCCTTCGGCCCAAGACGGGGGTTCCATGACGGGGGCCATGACGGGGGCCATGACGGGGGCCATGACGGGGGCGCTGCCAACATCCGCAACGGGGCCATCTGGACAATTGCCCGTTCCGGTATCGAGCAAGGGATGCTGTAGATGACCTTCAACGCGAACGGGACCGGCCCCGGCTGGCAGCCGGCGGGCGATTATCTGCTGGATTGGGATCTCACCGGCGCCGACGGTACGGCGCGGCTCGGCTCGGCCAGTGGCGGGGCGGCGGTGGGGGTGCGTGTCTCCACCCCGGCGAACCAGGATTGCGATGCCTTCACGCTGAGCAATGGCCAGCTTTTCTCCAGCGATGTGAGCCGTCCGACGATCAGCGAAATCACCTTCGACCAGCCGGTTGCGGAGGTGAACTTTCAGCTTCATGACGTCGACCAGGGCGGCAGCTGGGACGATCAGGTGACGGTGCGGGGCTACGATCCCGACGGCAACCTCGTGGAGGTGGATTTCACGCCGCTCGCCGGGAGCCAGGAGGTGAGCGGCAACCAGATCGAGGGCGAGGCGCCGCTTTTGGGCGAGGGCATCGCGGTTTCGGTCGCGGGTCCGGTCACGAAGCTGGTGATCGTGCATGACAATGGCGCCGACGCGGCGGAATCGGGCTATATCCGGGTTTCCGGCCTCGGTTTCAACGCCGCTCCCGCGGCGGCGGGCGACGGCCTTGTCGAGGGCACCGGAGCGGCCGATCTGATCGACACCGGCTATGAGGGCGACCCGGAGGGCGACCGGGTGGACGCGGGCGATGCGCTGCTGCCGGGCGAGACCGGCGACGACGACATCATCTTCGCCTATGGCGGTGACGATACCGTGTTTGCCGGCGAGGGCGACGACGAGGTTTTCGCGGGCTCCGGCAACGACAGGCTGTTCGGCGAGGCAGGCGATGACGGGATCCACGGCGAGGGCGGGGATGATGTCATCTTCGGCGGCGACGGGTCCGACACCGTTCATGGCGGCGCGGGCAATGACGTGATCGACACCTCCGGCACCGCGCCGGCCTCGGATTATGGGGCCGATCTGCCCGGCGCGCTCTACGACATCGTGCAGGATCCCGACAGGTTCAACGACATGGACTTCGTCGATGGCGGCGCGGGCGATGACGTGATCTGGACCGGCGACGATGCCGACATCGTCCTTGGCGGGGCCGGCAACGACCGGATCGACGGCGGGCTCGATGATGACCGGATCGACGGCGGTACAGGCAACGACACGATCATCGGCGGCCACGGTGCCGACGAGATCCTGGGCGGCGCCGGCAACGACACGATCTGGGGTGGTCTCGGACCCGGCACCGACAACCTCAATATCGAGGATGAGGACGATCCGGTCTGGGGAATCGACGATCCGCGCCCCGACAACGGCATGGATGTGATCCACGGCGGCGCCGGCAATGACACGATCTTCGGTCAGGACGATGACGACGTGCTCTACGGCGAGGCCGGCAACGATCTGCTCGACGGCGGCATCGACGACGACGCGCTTTTCGGCGGCGAGGGCGACGACATCCTCACCGGCGGCACCGGCGATGACTATCTGGACGGCGGCGCGGGCCATGATGTGGTCTTCGGCGGCGACGACCGCGACTGGATCTCGGGCGTCAATGCCGGCGACGTGGTGGACGGCAACGAGGGCGGCGACGACTGGGACACGCTCGACCTCACCGGATCGGCCAGCCCCGGCGGCACGCTGCACGTCACCTACACCACCTCCGACCAGGAAAACGGCTTCGTCAGCTATTTCGATGCCGATGGCAACGATCTCGGCACGCTGGACTTCTACAATATCGAGAAGGTCGTGCCCTGTTTCACCCCGGGCACGCTGATCGCGACGCCGAAGGGCGAAGTGCCGGTCGAGACGCTGAAGCCCGGTGACCGGGTGATCACCCGCGACAACGGTATCCAGCAGATCCGCTGGGTGGGCGCCAGACGGCTCAGCTTTTCCGAGATTGCCCGGGCCCGGCATCTCGCGCCGGTCCATATCTGCGCCGGGGCGCTTGGCAACGGTTTGCCGGAACGCGACATGATGCTTTCGCCCAACCATCGCGTGCTGGTGGCCAATGACCGCACCTCGCTCTATTTCGATGAACGCGAAGTGCTGGCGGCGGCGAAGCATCTGGTGGATTCCAGGACGATCCGCATCGTCCAGCCGATGGCGGTCAGCTATATCCATTTCATGTGCGACAACCATGAGGTGGTGCTGTCCAACGGCGCCTGGAGCGAGAGCTTCCAGCCGGGCGATCAGTCGCTCCGGGGAGTGGGCAATGCCCAGCGGCAGGAGCTGTTCGAACTGTTCCCGGAGCTTCAGAGCGAAGACGGGCTTGAGGATTTCACCGCCGCCCGGCGGATCCTCAAGAAGCACGAGGCGCAGATGTTGCGATGAAGGATGCAGCCCGCCCGGGGAGCGCCAGAGCGGCCCGGGCGACCCGGGATCCGGAACAGGGGGGGCAGACCCGGCCGGAGCGCGATTCGCGCCAGGCATGACGACAGGTCCAGAGTCGAAAGGGTCTTTCCGGATCTGAAGACAATCCCGCGGGCGCCCGCGGGATTGTTTTCGTTTGTAGCACAACATGCGGGAAAGAGCTGAAAAAACTTTGCCATTTCCGCGCCTTGGCGGAATGGCGCGGTTTGTGTCACGCCGCTTTTGCCCTATGCTCCCATGGTGTTTGCTTTTCGGATTTTCCCTTGGGGGGCAGGCGTGACGGGGTGTCAGGTGGCTGGGAAAGCGACGAAACAGGCAGGCATTTTCAACCGGCTGGCGGGGCAGGGCGCGCAGCGGGTGAATTGCTTCACCCCCGGCGCGCTGATCGACACCCCCTCCGGTGCCTGTCCGGTGGAAGACCTGCGCCCGGGCGACACGGTGCATACCCGCGACAACGGCCCCCAGCCGGTCCGCTGGATCGGCAGCAGGACGCTCGAAGGCCCGGTGCTGCGCGTTGCCAATCACCTGCATCCGGTGGTGATCCGCAAGAACGCGCTCGGGGCCGGCCTGCCCTCGCGCGATCTGCGCCTCAGTCCCGGCCACCGGCTGCTGCTGCTCGGCGACCATCCGCTGCTCGACGCCGGGGAGGCGGAGGTGTTTGTCTTTGCCGGGCATCTTGCGGGAACCCGGGGCATCTTCCGCGAGGCGGTGACCCGGGTGCGCTACATCCACTTTCTTTGCGACCGGCACGAAGTGGTGCGGTCGCACGGGATCTGGACCGAGAGCTTCCAGCCGAATGCGCCGGCGCTCGAGGGCATGTCGCAAAGCGCCCGTGAAGAGCTTCTCACGTTGTTCCCCGAGCTTGGCGCGGCCGCGTCCGGGGAGGGGTTTGCCGCCGCGCGCCCGACGCGGCGAGCGGTAATGCCGGGCTGACACCGCGCAGTTTCCGCCCGGTGCCCATCCAGCGCCCGCGCAGCCGCCATGTGTCACTTTCGGGGCTCTTGCGCGATCCGGTGGCGTTTCACAGACGGAGACGATCAGCGCGGACCCCTCGTTTTGTCAATGAAAACAATTCATTCACCTTTGTGGCATTGCCCCGGGCGGTGCGGGGCCGATTCAGGCGGCGATGTGCACAAATGTGGCGAAAGGTGGCGTAAACCGTGGCATCACCGTTGAAAGCCAAAGGTTTCCCGCAGGTTTCCGCCCCAGGCGCCGGGGCGATTTACCGGATTTCGTCCACATTCTCGGCATGTTTGCCCCTTAAACTGGGCCGTGCCACTGCCCGCGCGCGCGCCCTTGCGAGCCCAAGCGCATGAGATAGCTGAGAAACCCCGGATCGACCATGCTTCACTTCCGTTCCCCCGCTGTCGAAAACCACCTGCCACCGGCGCGTGATCCGAATGCGGGATCCGGCACGGGCACGATCGCGGCGTCGCAGTTCGCGGTGTCGGGCATTGGCCCGTCCTCGGTGGTCGAAACCGCCCGCGGCCCGGTGCTGGCGCGCGATCTGCGGCTCGGCGACAAGCTGGTGACCCGCGACAAGGGGCTCCAGCCGCTGCGCTGGATCGGCGAAAGCGCCGTCGCCTATGGCAGCCCGGCGGAGGAGACGGCTGCGCCCCGCCGTGGCCCGGTGCGGATCCGCGCCGGTGCCGCGGGCTCCAACCCCGACGCGGGCAATCTCGTGCTCGCCCCGGGCCAGCGCCTGCTGGTGCGCGGCCGGCTCAACGAGCTGCTTTTCGCCACCGACGAGGTGATGGCCGCCGCCGGCGATCTGACCCATCTCGACGGGATCGACATCGTGCCGCGCGATACGGGCCGCTGGGTGCATCTGCTGCTCGACAGCCATGAGCTTCTGCGGGTCAACGGCCTGTGGATGGAAAGCTTCGCGCCCGACATGTGGTCGCTGCGGGTGGCCTGGCCGGAGCACTGGCATCAGATCACCGAGGCGATGCCGCGGCTGAAATACGACGCCGCCACCGCCAGCTACGTCGGGGCGCGGCTGTCGCTCGACGCGCGCGAAGCCCGGCTGGTCGAGGGGCTCTGAGGGGGCACCCGGGAGCTCAGCCCTGATCCGGGCGGGTGCCGCGCCAGGCGGCCCAGTCTTCCGGCGTGTCGAGATCGGTGAGCGCGTGGCGCCCGGGCAAGGGCACCAGCCGCACCCGCGCCGCGTCTTCCTTCAGGATGTTTCGTCCACCGAGGTCGCCGCGCAGGGCGGCGAGCCGGGCGAAATCCCGCGCCGGGAACAGCACCGGGTGGCCGGGGCATCCGTCGGCGCCGGCGCCGCGCAGGATGGTCTTGCCATCAAAACCGGCGAGCAGCCGGGCGATGTCGTCCGCGGAGATGTCGGGCATGTCGGCGGGCAGGATCATCAGCCCGGGGCAGGCGGCGGGGAGGGCGGCGACAGCGGCGCGGAGACTGGCGGCGAGGCCTTCGCGGGCCTCGGGGACGTCCACCAGCCGCGCCCGGCTCCCGGAAAGCGCCGCCCAGCGCCGGGGCGCCATTGCGCGCGGGGGCAGGGTGACGATGATTTCGGTGGCGGGGCGCGCGGAGACCTCCGCAGGCGGGGCAGACCCGGCCATGGCCGCCGCCGCCGCCACCACCCGGTCGGCGAGCAGCGCCCGCCCACGCACCGGCTCCAGCAGCTTGTCACGCCCCCGCATCCGGGCCGAGGCCCCCGCGGCCGGGATCAGGATCGCCGGGCGCGGCGCGGCGCTCATCGTTCGGGGATCAGCCCGCGCGGGCTGAACCGCAGCACCAGCAGCATGATCACCCCCATGGTCAGCAGCCGCATATGGGCGGTGGAGTGCAGCAGATGCGCCTTCAGCGCCGAGCCGTCGGCGAGGCCGGAGGTCACCAGCGTCATCACCCAGCTGCCGAGCGGTTCCACCTGGACCCAGAAGAACCAGATCACGAAGCCGCCGAGGATGGCGCCGTAATTGTTGCCGGAACCGCCGACGATCACCATCACCCAGATCAGGAAGGTGTAGCGCAGCGGCTGGTAGGAGGAGGGGGTGAGCTGGCCGTCGAGCGTGGTCATCATCGCGCCCGCGATCCCGACCACGGCGGAGCCGAGGATGAAGACCTGCAAATGCCGCCGGGTCACGTCCTTGCCCATGGCTTCGGCGGCGACCTCGTTGTCGCGGATCGCGCGCATCATCCGGCCCCAGGGGGAGTTGAGCGCCGCCTGGCTCATGGTCAGCAGCACCGCCAGCACCACGAGGAACAGCACCGCATAGGTGAGCTTCACCGCCACGGCGGAGGCGATCACCGGGTCCATCCCCCATGTCGCGGCGCGGGCGGCGAAGTCGGCCGAGGCCTGAAGGTCGACCTCATAGGGCACCGGCCAGGGGCGCTCCAGGCCGTTGACGTTCTTCACCCCGCGCGCCAGCCAGTCCTCGTTCTTCAGGATCGCGATGATGATTTCTGAAATGCCGAGGGTGGCGATGGCGAGATAGTCCGAGCGCAGGCCCAGCGCGGTCTTGCCGATCAGCCAGGCGGCGGTGGCGGCGAACAGCCCGCCCACCGGCCAGGCGACAAGCGCCAGCGCCCCCTTGAACCCCAGCCCGCCGAGAAAGCCGGTGGCCGCCGGGTTCACCGCTTCGATGGCATCGGCGGCGGGGACGAAAAGCGCGCGATAGGCGAAATATCCGCCGACCAGGATCAGCGTCATGACCAGCGCCCGGAGCCTGCCCGCGCTCATGCGCTGGTAGACCAGCGCCGCCACCGCGATCAGCGCCACGCCGAAGGCGAGCGCCAGCATCATCCGCCCGCCGCCTGCGGCCCAGGCCTCGGGCACCGGGGCCTCGGTCACCAGCACCGCGGCCAGCCCGCCGAGCGCCACGAAACCCATGATGCCGACGTTGAACAGCCCGGCATAGCCCCATTGCAGGTTGACCCCGAGCGCCATGATCGCCGAGACCAGCCCCATGTTGACGATCGCCAGCGCCACGTTCCAGCTCTGGGTCAGGCCGGTCCAGCCGATCAGCAGCGCGACGGCGGCGAACATCGCCACGGCGCGCCAGTTGATGAGGCCGCGTTTGGGGGCGGGGGTGGAGGTCGTGTCGGTCATACCGATTTCCCCTTGAACAGGCCGGTGGGTTTGAACAGCAGCACCACCACGAGGATCGCGAAGGAGACCGCGAATTTGTAGTCGGTGGAGAGCAGTTGCACGAGGCCGGAGGGCTCGAGGCTGTCCGGCATGAGATAGATCAGCACCTTCTTCCAGGCATAGGTCACGGTGACTTCGGAAAAGGCAATGAGAAAGCCCCCGGCGATGGCGCCGAGCGGGTTGCCGAGGCCGCCGACGATGGCGGAGGCGAAGATCGGCAGCACCAGCTGGAAATAGGTGAACGGCTTGAACACCTTGTCGAGCCCGTAGAGCGTGCCGGCGATGGTGGCCAGCGCCGCGACGATCAGCCAGGTCACCCGCACCACGCGTTCGGGGTTGATGCCCGAGAGCAGGGCGAGGTCTTCATTGTCGGAGAAGGCGCGCATCGACTTGCCGGTGCGGGTGCGGTTGAGGAACCAGAACAGCGCCGCCACCACGATCACCGCGGTGACCACGGTGATGACTTGCGTGGTGCGCAGCGCCAGCCCTTCGGAGAGGCCGGTCCAGTCCTTGAAATCGCGGGCCTTGATGATGAACCGCGCGCCATCGGCGAAACGCTGTTCGCCGGGGCCGATGATGAAGCGCACCAGACCGTTGAGGATGAACATGATCCCGATCGAGGCCATCACGAAGACGATCGGCTTGGCCTTTACCTGGCGGTAGAAGCGATAGACCGTCCGGTCGGTTGCCAGCACCAGCGCCGCGGTCAACAGGATGCCGAAAGGCAGGGCGATGAGCGCGGTGGGCAGGGGGCCGGCGCTGATCCCCATCGACTGGAACCACCAGGTGACGAGGATGGTCGACATCGCGCCGAAGGCCATGGTGTCGCCATGGGCGAAATTGGAAAACCGCAGGATGCCGTAGATCAGCGTCACCCCGAGCGCGCCGAGGGCGAGCTGGGAGCCGTAGGCGACCGCGGGGATCAGCACATAGTTGGAAACCGCCACGAAGGCGTTGAGGAAATCCATCAGGAGACCTCGCAAAGCAGGGTGGTGAGCGCGCCCACGGGGGGCACATTGTCCTGCGCCTGGTCGAGCCGGTGCCAGAGCACGAGCGTGCGGCCATCGGCGGTCAGGCCCTTGAGGGTGAGGGTGTGAAGCATGGTGCCGGAGGTCCAGGCGAAGGGCCCGGTCTTCGAACGGGCGATGCCGGGCACCACGGCCCCGCTCATGGCAACTTCGATCGCCCCCTTGCGCTTCAGGGTGATGGCGAAGACCTGCGGGCCGACGACCGGGGCATAGGCCGGGCTTTTGGGCGGGGCCTGTGGGGGTTCGGCCGAGGCGCCGGAGGGGGCTTCGGCTTTTGGGGGAGCTTCCGGCGGGGCATCGGCTGAAGCGTTGTCCGGGCTTCCGGCTGAAGCGTCCTCAGGGGCGGCGGGCGCGTCGCCGTCCGGGGTTTCCGCAGGGTTTTCGGCCGGGTTTTCGGCCGAGCTTTCAGCGGGGCTTTCGGCCGAACTTTCAGCGGGGCTTTCAGGGCGGCCTGTGGCGGGCGCGGTGGCGGGGCTTGTCCTCGCCGCCGGCGCCACAGCCATGCACTGAAACACCATCATGGTGTCGCGTGCGGTCCCGGGCAGGGGCAGGGCGCCCGCCAGCCCCGCGGCAAACAAAACTGTACGGATCATTCGGTAACGCACTCCCCGAAAAATGTGACCGTGATGGGATCGTAGGCGGTATCGCCCGCGATATGGGTGGTAAACAGGCTGACCTCCTTGCCGATGGACAGCAGCGCCAGCGAGCCCGTGCCGCTCGCCAGCATCTGGCTGCCGTCTTCGCTTGCATGGAGCAGGGTCCAGTCCTCCGCGGCCGACGAGAGCCTGCCCGCGCCGGGATCGACCCAGAGCGTCCAGTCGGTGCTGGTGCAGGCTTCGGTCATGTAGCATTCGAACGTGAAGGTGCAGCGGGTTCCGGCCAGCGCTGGCGCCATCTGCGCGGTGGTTGCCGTGAGCGCCGCGAGGGCCGCCAGGGTCAGATGAGGCGCCATGGGTCAGCCCTCCACACAGGTGCCGCGGTAAAGCCGCTGATCGGCGTCGCGCGGCGCGCCCGGATGCGGCGTGGTGACGAGATAGGTGAAGCTGCCGTCGGGTTGCAGCCGGAACTGGTGCTCGGTGCCGTCCTGCGTTGCCATCAGCGTGGTGTGTTTCGGATCCCGCACCGCGACCGCCTCCACCGGCGCGCCGCCGTCGAGGGAAATCGCCACCTTGAGCACCGGCTCCGCCGCGATCACCCGCAGCACCACCAGCCCGTCATGGGGGGCGCAATTGTCGTTCGACCGGCGGCAGATCTCGGAGACCGGGCAGGTGGGGTCGCCGGCAAGGGCCGGCCCCACCAGACCCGGGCCCACCAGACCCGGACCGACAGCGATGAGACAGGAAAGGATCAGCCCCCGCATCCCTCAGCCCCCGAGGAAGCTCGCGCGCACGTCCGGGTCGGCGAGCAGCTCCTTGCCGGAGCCGGTATGGGCGTTGCGGCCCTGCACCAGCACATAGCCCTTGTCGGCGATTTCCAGTGCCTGGCGGGCGTTCTGTTCCACCATCAGCACCGGCAGCCCGGTGCGGGCGACCTCGATGATCCGGTCGAACAATTCGTCCATCACGATCGGTGAGACCCCGGCGGTCGGCTCGTCGAGCATCAGGAGCTTCGGCCGGGTCATCAGCGCCCGGCCCACCGCCACCTGCTGGCGCTGGCCGCCGGAAAGCTCGCCCGCGGGCTGGTGGCGCTTGTCCTTCAGGATCGGAAACAGCGCGTAGACCTGTTCCATGGTGCCGGTGATGTCGTCTTCGCGGATGAAGGCGCCCATCTCGAGGTTTTCCTCCACCGTCATCGAGGTGAAGATGTTGTGGGTCTGCGGCACGAAGCCCATGCCCTTCACCACCCGCGCCTGTGGGGTGAGCCGGGAGATGTCTTCGCCGCCGAGGCGCACGGTGCCGCCGCGCAGGTTGAGCATGCCGAACAGCGCCCGCATCGCGGTGGACTTGCCGGCGCCATTGGGGCCGACGATCACCCCGATCTCGCCTCGGTCGACGGCGATGGTGCAGTCGGAAAGGATGTTGGGGCCGGATTTGCCATAGCCGCCGGTCATGGCCTCGCCGACGAGGAAAGGCTCGCCCGGCCGTGCTGGCAGCGCATCGCCCGAGAAGCTGCCCGCCGTGAGCGTGCCCTGGGCCTTGGGGTTCACGATCGAGGCGTCGCGGTTGTAGCCTTCCTGGTCGAACGGTTTGCTCATGTCTGCCTCACATCTGCCTCACATGGCCGCGCATTGGCCGAAATACTGTTTCGGCGCGATGATGGCCCCGTTGAACCCGTTGACGCTGTGCACCGCCCAACCGCCGCCGATGGGGATGGTGGTGGTCGTGGTGCCGCCGGAGATGGGGGTTTCGATAATGGTCAGGGCGCGGTCGCCGATGACCAGCGAATAGCGGCTGGTGGGGGAGCCGCCCGGGCTGCCGCCGAGTGTTCCGACCGCGCCGCCCGGGCTTCCGCCGAATGCCCCAACCGCGCCGCCCGGGCTGCCGCCGAATGCCCCGCCCGTGCCGTTGCGGCTGCCGCCGAGCGCTCCGACCGCGCCGCCCGGGCTGCCGCCGAATGCGCCGCCCGTGCCACCCGGGCTGCCGCCGAATGCCCCAACCGGGCCGCCCGGGGCGCCGCCTGATGCTCCGCCGGGGCCGTTGACGTTGCCGCCGAATGCGCCAACCGGGCCGCCTGATGCCCCGCCCGTACCGTTGTGGCTGCCGCCGAGCGCTCCGACCGCGCCGCCCGGGCAGCCGCCAAATGCCCCAACCGCGCCGCTTGGGATGCCGCCTGATGCTCCGCCGGGGCCGTTGACGTTGCCGCCGAATGCGCCAACCGGGCCGCCTGGGCTTCCGCCGAATGCGCCGCCCGTGCCGTTGCGGCTGCCGCCGAGCGTTCCGACCGCGCCACCGGGGTTGCCGCCGAATGCCCCGCCCGTGCCGTTGCGGTTGCCGCCAAACGCTCCGCCCCCACCGCCGGGGGGGCCGCCGACCGGTCTGACCGTATTGGTTCCGGTATCGACCCGGAAGCGCAACTCGAGCCCGGCGGGGCCGCAGCTCATCCGGTCGGGGTCGCAGACCCCGTCGAAATCGCATTTGAACAGGATCTCCGCCGAGGTTGCCGGGGCCGGCGCGGCGAGGGCGAGCGCGAAAGGCAGCGCGGCCAGCAGGGCGCGGAGGCTCCCGGCCCTCATGCCTCTGCCTCCGCCGGTTGCTTGTGTTTGGAGCCGGTGCCGAGATAGGCCTCGATCACATGGTCGTTGGCCTTGATCTCGGCCAGCGTGCCTTCGGCCAGCACCTTGCCCTCGGCCATGCAGATCACCGGATCGCAGAGCTTGTCGATGAAATCCATGTCGTGTTCGATCACCACGAAAGTGTAACCGCGCTCCTGGTTGAGCCTGATGATGGCATCGCCGATGGTGTTGAGCAGGGTCCGGTTGACGCCGGCGCCGACCTCGTCGAGGAAGACGATCCTGGCGTCGACCATCATCGTGCGGCCGAGCTCAAGCAGCTTCTTCTGACCGCCGGAGATTTCGCCCGCCTTCTGCCCGGCGAGATGTTCGATGGTGAGAAACTCCAGCACCTCGTCGGCCCTGGCGCGCAGCGCGCGTTCCTCGTCGGCGATCCGGCGGCGGCCGAACCAGGTGTCCCAGAGGCGCTCGCCCGATTGCCCGCCGGGCACCATCATCAGGTTTTCGCGGCAGCTCATGGAGCCGAATTCATGGGCGATCTGGAAGGTGCGCAACAGCCCCTTGTGGAACAATTCATGCGGCGGCAGGCCGGTGATGTCTTCGCCATCCATGGTGACCCTGCCCGAGGTCGGCTTTTCGACCCCGGCGATGACGTTGAACAGCGTGGTCTTGCCCGCCCCGTTGGGGCCGATCAGCCCGGTGATCGACCCCTTGCCGATCTCCAGGCTCGCGCCATCGACGGCGTGAAATCCGCCAAAATGCTTGTGAACGTCGTCGACGACGATCATGCGTCCCCCTCGCGCGGTTCTCCCGCGCGGCTGCCCGCGCAGCCAGTCGTGCGCCTGTGGCGCGGTTTTCCCCGGCACCGGGCGGCGCCGGCCGATGAAACAGCCCGGAATTACCCCGGGCTGTTTCGGATTTGCAAGCAGATCACCTGCGATCAGCGATATTCGACGTCGACCACCTTGCCGTCCTGGATCTCGATCACGCGGTAGGAACCGGCGCTTTCGCCCTGGCCGATGAACTCCACCGCCGAAGCGCCGACATAATCCACATCGCCGCCATCGGCGAGGATTTCGAGGGCCTTGGCGAGCTCGCCCGGGTAGATCTCTTCGCCCGGGGCATTGGCGATCTCCATCACCTTGTCCTTGTAGACCATCGGGTCGGTGGATCCGGCGGCCTGCATCGCCAGCAGGATCAGTGCGGCGGCGTCATAGCCGGTGTCGGCATAGACGGAGGTCGAGTCGAACCGGTCGCCGACCACTTCGGCGAATTTCTCCGCCGCGGGCGAGCCCGGGATCTGACCGAAGGAGCCGTCGAGTGCGGTGCCGAACCGTTCTTCGAGGGTCGCCGAGACCATGCCGTCGGGCAGCTCGAAGGTGTCGAAGGCGCCGGTGTCGAGCGCCGCCTGAATGACGCCGGAACCGCCCTGGTCGACATAGCCCGCGACCACCAGCAGATCGCCCCCGGCAGAGGCCAGCGCGCCGACTTCGGCGGAGTAATCGGCCTTGCCGTCTTCATGGGCGGCGTTGATGGTCACGGTGCCGCCAGCGGCTTCCCAAGCGGCGGCGAAGCTCTCGGCCAGGCCCTTGCCATAGTCGTTGTTGGTATAGGTGATCGCCACATCCTTGAAGCCGCGGTCCCTGATCATCGCCGCCATGACTTCGCCCTGGCGGGCGTCCGACGGCGCGGTGCGGAAGAACAGCCCGTTGTCCTCGACGGTGGAGAGCGCCGGCGAAGTGGCCGACGGCGAGATCATCACCATGCCGTTGGGCATCGCCACATTGGCAAGAATCGCGCCGGTGGCGCCCGAGCACATCGCGCCGACGATGCCCGAGACGCCGTCGGAGGTGATCAGGCGTTCGGCCGCGGCGGTGGCGGCGGCGGCGTCGGTGCAGGTGGAATCGGCGCGGATCGGCTCGACTTTGGTGCCGCCGAGCAGCAGGCCGGAGGCGTTGACTTCGCCAATGGCGAGTTCGGCGCCCTCGGCGATGTCGGGGGCGAGGCTTTCGAGCGGGCCGGTGAAGGCGAGCAGCACGCCCATCTTGATGTCATCGGCCAGAGCGCCCGAGGCGACCAGTGCCGTCGCCGCCGAGGCGAGAAGCAGCTTTTTCATGGTTTTCTCCCAATTGGACAAAGTTGTTCCGGCGGCTACCCTAGCGGTTCTGACCGAAAAGAAAAGGCCGTGGCGGCGAAAGAAAAGATCACCCCGGGCCCGTCGCCGCACGGTTGCAGGGGCAACGGGTGGGGAGATGCCCGGTTTCCGCTCTGCTTCCGACCGGCTTTCTGCCCGGCTTCCGGCCCGGCTTCCCGTCCGGTCTTCAGTCGGGTCTTCAGTCCGGGGTGGCCGTGGTCGGCCGCGTCTGCTTCAGCCACCGGACGGGTTTGTGCCCCCGCCGCGCCCGCCGCTTCGGTCCGGGGCCGCGCCCATGGCGCCGCGTTCGCGGTAGGGGGTGGTTTCGTAATGCGCCCGGTAGCATTTGGAAAAATGCGACGGCGAGGTGAAGCCGCAGGCAAGGCCGACGTTGATCACGCTCATGTCGGTCTGCATCAGCAGATTGCGCGCCTTCCGGAGCCGGATTTCCATATAGTAGCGTTTCGGCGAGCGGTTGAGGTAGCGGCGGAACAGCCGTTCGAGCTGGCGGGTCGACAGCCCCACCTGGGCTGCCAGCTTCGCCGGGCTCACCGGCTCCTCGATATTGTCTTCCATCGCCTGGATCACCTGGGCGAGCTTCGGGTGGCGTATGCCGATGCGGGTCGGGACCGACAGCCGCTGGGTGTCGCGTTCGGTGCGGATGGTGGTATAGACCTGCTGATCGGCCACCGCCGCGGCGGTGTCTGTCCCGAAATCGCGGGCGATCAGTTTCAGCATGAGGTCGATGGCGGCGGTGCCGCCTGCGGAGGTCATCCGGTTGCCGTCGATCACATAGACCGAGCGCTTCAGCTCCACCGCGTCGAAGGCTTCGGCAAAACCGTCGTGGTTTTCCCAGTGAATGGTGGCGCGTTTGCCGTCGAGCAGCCCGGCGGCGGCGAGCACCTGCGCCCCGGTGCACAAGGCCCCGATCGCCACGCCCCGGCGGGCTTCGCGGCGCAGCCAGGACAGCAGCGGCTGGGTGATGTGGCGGGCGACGTCTTCGCCCGCGCAGACAATCACCGTATCGCCATGGCGCAGGGCGCCGAAACCGGCGTCGAGGGTGATTTCCGTTCCCGAAGAGCTGTGCACCGTTGCACCCGCCCCAGCCTCGCCCGCCAGCAGCCAGCCCACCGCTTCGCGGCCGAGGTGGCGGTTGGTCAGCCGCAGCGAATCGACCGCCCCGGCTAGGCTCAACAGCGTGAACCCTTCCAGCAGCACGAAAACGAATCGCTCCGGCGCGGCATCGGCCGTGCGCCGGGTGCCGGTCCCGGCGGCTGCCGGTGCACCGGCCGGGGTTCCGGCACCGGTCCCGGCACCGGTCCCGGGACTGGCCCGGGTACTGGTCGGGGTCACGGTCTGGCCGGGCTTGTCGGTCGGGGCAGGGGTCATCTGGGTCAGGGCCTTGCTTGCCCTGTGACCACAGCAGCTTTGGGCGGAGGACGCAAGATCAACCCCGGGTGATTTGTTTGCACCGGGCCCGGATGGCCCTTATACCTTTCCGGATCAGCTGCCGGCCCTTTGTTGACGGGGCGAAAACAATGGAGACGGGGATGAGCGATTGGACCAGATCTTCCTGGAGAAGCAAGCCCAGGGTACAGATGCCCGACTATGCCGACACAGACAGGCTCAACGCGGTCGAGGCGCGGCTCGCCACCTATCCGCCGCTGGTCTTCGCCGGTGAGGCCCGGCGCCTCAAGCAGGATCTCGGCCGGGTCGCGCGGGGCAAGGCCTTCCTGCTCCAGGGCGGCGATTGTGCCGAGAGTTTCGCGGAGTTTTCCGCCGACACCATCCGCGACACCTTCAAGGTGATGTTGCAGATGGCGATGGTGCTGACCTATGGCGCCAAGCTGCCGGTGGTGAAGGTCGGCCGGATGGCCGGGCAATTCGCCAAACCGCGCTCGGCGCCGTTCGAGACCGTCGACGGGGTGGAGCTGCCCTCCTACCGCGGCGACATCATCAACGAACTGACCGCAACCCCCGAGGCCCGCGCGCCCGACCCGGAGAAGATGCTGCGCGCCTATACCCAGGCGGCCGCCTCGCTCAACCTGTTGCGGGCCTTCTCCAAGGGCGGCTATGCCAATATCGAGCGGGTCCATGGCTGGACCCTGAATTTCACCGAGACCGACGAGGCGGAGCGCTACCGCGCCATGGCGGCGCGGATCACCGAGACCCTCGACTTCATGCGCGCCGCCGGCGTCACCGGCGACACCGCGCATGCGCTGCGGGAGGTGGATTTCTACGTCAGCCACGAAAGCCTGCTGCTGGAATATGAAGAGGCGCTGACCCGGATCGATTCGACCACCGGCCAGGTGGTGGCGGGCTCCGGCCACATGCTCTGGATCGGCGACCGCACCCGCCAGCCCGACGGGGCGCATGTGGAATTTGCCCGGGGCGTGATCAACCCGATCGGCCTCAAGACCGGACCGACCACCACCGAAGACGACCTCAAGGTGCTGATTGAAAAGCTGAACCCGGAAAACGAGCCCGGCCGGCTGACCCTGATCGCGCGTTTCGGCGCCGGCGAGGTGGAGAAACACCTGCCGCGGCTGATCCGGGTGGTGAAGGAGATGGGTGCCGAGGTGGTCTGGTCCTGCGACCCGATGCACGGCAACACCATCAAGTCCGCCACCGGGTACAAGACCCGTCCGTTCGACCGGGTGCTGCGGGAGGTGCAGGAGTTCTTCGCGGTGCACCGCGCCGAGGGCACATGGCCCGGCGGGGTGCATTTCGAGATGACCGGAAAGGACGTGACCGAATGCACCGGCGGGGTGAAGGCGGTGACCGACGAAAACCTCTCGGACCGCTACCACACCGCCTGCGATCCGCGCCTCAACGCCACCCAGTCGCTGGAACTCGCCTTTCTGGTGGCCGAGGAACTGGCCGGGGGCGAAAAGCCGCTGGCGGCGGCGGTGGCGCAGGGGTGAACCTCGCCCGGGTGGCGCGGCTCGCCGCATCGTGACCCGGGCCGGGCCCCGGGGGGGCCGTGACCCGGCGACGCCCCGGGGGCGCGGCTCCCGGGGGGGGCTTTGCAAAGCGGCCGGCGGTGCGGACGGGCCGGGGGCCGTTCCTGCTGTTGTAGCCGCGTTGTCCAGCGTTGTCCCCCGGCCTTGCGGGGCCGCTCCGGGCGGGGTGCGGCCCGGGCATCTGTTCTCCCCGAACCCGCCCGGCCCGTGGCTTTTGTTCTTGCCCTTGTTCTTGCCCTGGAGCCGACCCCGCAAGCCGGAGCCCGTGTCCGGGGACATGACGCCCAGGTTTTCGCTGATGCTTCGTGTTGCAGATGAAGCCGGTCTGGCTTCAGGAACAGGAAGCGGGGCAACCCCATGCCGGTTCCGTTTGCGCTATCCCGGGGCAGGGGCGGGCAGGGGGCGGCTGGTGCGGGCAATGTTCTGGCCGCTCTCACGGCGCTCCGGATCGGCGATCTCACCGGACAATCGCGACAGGATCAGCCGGTTCTGCCGGATCCCGCCCGGGCGCTGTCGGTGGTGCCCGCGTCCTCTCCGCATCCCCCCCGCATCACCCGGTTCCGGCCACCGCCTTGCCGATCAGCGCCAGCGCATGATCCCGCGCCAGGGCGCGCACCTTCGCGCGGCCCTGCGCGCCGAACTCGACCGTTTCGGTGGTGCAGCCTTCCTGCGTGGCGAGGCCGAAACAGACCCGGCCTTCGGGCTTGTGTTCGGAGCCGCCCGGCCCCGCGATCCCGGTGACCGAGACCGCAATGTCCACCGGGGCCGTGGCCTGCAGCCCCTCGGCCATCTCGCGGGCGACCTCTTCCGACACCGCGCCGAAGGCTGCGAGGGTTGTGGCCTTGACCCCGAGCAGCGTCTGTTTGGCGGCGTTGGAATAGGTGATCACCCCGCGCTCGTACACATCCGACGCGCCCGCCACATCGGTCAGCGCGGCGCCGACCATGCCGCCGGTGCAGCTCTCGGCGGTGGCCAGCGTCAGCCCCTTCGCCCGGGCGGCGGCAAGCAGCTCCGCCGGGCTCATCGCATCAAAACCCCGTGCGACAGCGCCGCCAGCGCCAGCGTCAGCACCCCGGCGAAGACCCCTGCCCAGACGTCGTCGAGCATCACCCCCATCGGGTCGCCCCGCCGGTCGGCGCGTCCGACCAGCCAGGGTTTCCAGATGTCGAACAGCCGGAAGCCGAGGAAGGCGGCGATCCAGCCCGGGTAGAGCGCGAGCACATCCGCGCCCATGGCCCAGGCCCCGAAGGAGACCGGCAGCAGCGCGATCCACATGCCCACCACCTCGTCGATCACGATTTCGGAGGGGTCTTCCTCGCCGATCTCCGCGACCAGCCCGCGCACCGCCCAGAGGCCGGCGAAAAACCCGGCGAGGATCGCGGCGGCGAGCAGCCATGGCCCTCCGAGCACGTGAAACACCCAGACGAAGGGCAGGGCGGCGAGGCTGCCCCAGGTGCCGGGGGCGGGCCTCAGGAGGCCGGCGCCGAGGAAGTAGCCGATGATCTGTTTCATGGGTTATGCCCCCTTCACAAGAGTCGCCACCGCCAGCGCCGCGATCCCCTCTTCGCGGCCGGTGAAGCCGAGCCGTTCGGAGGTGGTGGCCTTGACCGAAACCCGCTCCGGCGCGACCGTCATGATCTCCGCCAGCGCGGCCTGCATCGCCGCCGCATGTGGCCCGATCTTCGGCCTTTCGCAGATCAGCGTCACGTCGCAATTGGCAAGCTCGAAGCCTTTCGCGCGGGCGAGCCCGATGGCGTGGTCGAGAAACACATGGCTGGCGGCGCCCTTCCATTGCGGGTCCGAGGGCGGGAAATGCCGGCCGATATCGCCCTCGGCGAGGGCGCCATAGATCGCGTCGGTGAGCGCATGCATGCCGACATCGGCATCCGAATGGCCCTTGAGGCCGCGGTCATGGGCCACCTCGACGCCGCAGAGCACACAGGCGGTACCCGCCTCGAACGCATGCACGTCGTAGCCCTGTCCGACCCTGATATCCATTGCCTTCCCCATCAGTTCTTCGGCGCGGGCGAAATCCCCGGGCCCGGTGATCTTGATATTGGCCTCGTCGCCCTCGACGATGGCGACCTCCAGCCCATGCGCCCGTGCGACCTCGACGTCATCGGCGGCCCCGCCGGGATCTGCCCCCGGGTCTGCCCCCGGATCTGACCTGTGCGCCGACCTGTGCGCGGCGAGGATGTCGGCATAGCGGAAGCCCTGCGGCGTCTGGGCGCGGAACAGCCCGCTCCGGTCGCGGGTGCCGGTGACCTTGCCCTGCGCGCCCAGCCAGAGCGCGTCGGTGACTGCGAGCGCCGGGGCGGCGCCGGGGGCGGTGTCGAGGGCGTCGATCACCCGGTCGATCAGGCCGGCGCTCACCAGCGGCCGGGCGACGTCGTGGATCAGCACCCGGTCCGGCGGGGTGGCGGCCAGCGCCTCCAGCCCGCGGGCGACCGAAGCATCACGGGTGGCGCCGCCGGTGGTGATGATGGTGCCGGGGAAGCCCTCGCCCAGCGCCAGATCGTCGGGATGCAGCACCAGCACCACCCGGCCGATGCGCGGATGGGCGTGGAAAGCCGCCACCGTCCAGTCGGCCACCCGGCGGCCGTGCAGGCGCTGCCATTGTTTCGGCAGATCCCCCCCGGCCCGGGTGCCGCGTCCGGCGGCGACGATGATGGCGGCAATATCGCTCGGCTTGTCCATGCGTCCGGTTTAAGCCCTGGCGTTTTCGAGAACAATGGGGCGTTGGGCCGGGGGCGCGGGGGCCCGTTGCCGGCGCGGCCATTGGAATTGCAGTTTCGCCCGGGGGCGCTGCCCGCCGCGCCGCAAAGGGGTGCCGGAAGCGCCATCGGGGCCCTGACCCCGGAACCCCGGGAGTGTTTTCCCCGGGAAGAAGGGGCGCGGCTGCCGGGGTGTGGATATGGGACGCCGGAGCCGGAAACAGCGGACAATTGCCCGGGATTTGTGCATTTCCTTGTGCAATGGTGAAAAACCGGGCAAAAACCGGCAGCCGTTCCGGTTTGGATGCAACCCCAAGGATCCCGCCTTGCCCCTCCTGTCTTCCGTTTCTCTCGGCGGCATCACGCTCGACCCGCCGGTGTTTCTTGCGCCGATGGCCGGGATCACCGATCTGCCGTTCCGTGAGCTTGTGCAAGGCTTCGGGGCGGGGCTGGTGGTGAGCGAGATGGTGGCGTCGCGGGAGATGGTGCAGGCCAGGGCCGGGGTGCGCGAACGTGCCGGGCTCGGGCTGGGCTCCGGGATTGGCCGGGCGGGCACGGCGGTGCAGCTTGCCGGCCGCGACCCCTACTGGATCGGCGAGGCGGCGCGGATGGTCGAGGCCGATGGCGCGCGGATCATCGACATCAACATGGGCTGTCCGGCGCGCAAGGTGGTCGGCGGGCTGTCGGGCTCGGCGCTGATGAAGGAGCCGGCGCGGGCGCTGGCCTTGATCGAGGCGGTGGTGGGGGCGGTTTCGGTGCCGGTGACGCTGAAGATCCGGCTTGGCTGGGACGCGCGCCAGCGCAACGCCCCCGACCTCGCCCGCGCGGCCGAAGCCGCGGGGATCGCGATGGTGACGGTTCATGGCCGTACCCGGGCGCAGTTCTACCGTGGCCGCGCCGACTGGGCGGCGATCGCGGCGGTGAAGCGGGCGGTCTCGGTTCCGGTGATCGCCAATGGCGACATAGGCACGGTTGAGGACGCCCGGCAGGCGCTGGCGCAATCGGGCGCCGACGGGGTGATGATCGGCCGCGCCGCCGGCGGCCAGCCCTGGCTGCTTGCCGAGATCGCCGCCGGGCTCCGGGGCCGGCCCGCCCCCGTCCGGCCCGCCGGCGCGGCGCTGGTCGAAACCGTGCGCGGCCACTACCGCGCCGCGTTGCGTTTCTACGGCGACGATCTCGGCAAGCGGGTGATCCGCAAGCATCTCGGCTGGTACATGGACCGCGCCGCCACCCCGCCCCGCCTGCGCCGCGAGGTGCTTTCCTGTGGCGATCCGGCCACCGTGCTCGGCCTTCTTCCCGCCGCGCTCACACAGCCGCGAAAGGCCGCCTGATGGATGACGACAGCCTCTGGGCCGCGCTGCCCGTGCCGGCACTGCTGATCGGTGCCGATGACCGGATCGTCCGGGTCAATGCGGCGGGCGAGCTGTTTTTCAACGCCTCGCAGAAGGCGCTGACCGGGGTACGGGCGGGGGAGAAACTGGGGCTCGATGCGGGGCTCGACGGCACCCTTGCCCGCGTCCGCGCCGACCGGGCGGCGGTGTTCGTTCACAAGGCCGGGCTGCGCCGCGACCGGCTCGACCCGGTGGAATGCAACATTCAGTTCGCGCCGGCGGGCGGGGCGGGTGACATTCTTGTCCTGATCGAGCCGCGCGACATTGCCGGGCGGCTCGATGCGCCTCATGCCGCGAAATCGGCCGCGCGCGCCGCGATCGGCATGGCGGAAATGCTGGCCCATGAGATCAAGAACCCGCTTGCGGGCATCACCGGCGCGGCGCAGCTTCTGGCGATGAATCTGGCGGAGCAGGACCGCGAGCTGACCGGGCTGATCGTCGCCGAGAGCCGCCGGATCGTGACGCTGCTCGACCAGGTGGAGCAGTTCGGCAACCTGCGGCCGCCCGCACGCCGGGTGGTCAATCTGCACGATATTCTCGACCGCGCGGTGAAATCCGCCGAACTGGGCTTTGCCGCGAAGATGCGCCTGGCAAAGGACTACGACCCCTCGCTGCCGCCGACCTGGGTGGACCCGGACCAGGTCATTCAGGTGTTTCTGAACCTGTTGAAGAACGCCGCCGAAGCGGCGGGTGCGGGTGGCGGCAGGATCACGATCCGCACCTTTTACGACCACGCGCTGCGGCTGCGCCGCCCCGACGGCAGCGGCACCGGTCTGCCGCTCCAGGTGGAAATTCTGGACGATGGCCCGGGGATTGCGCCGGAAATCGCCGCATCGGTGTTCGAACCCTTCGTGTCGGGGCGTGAAAACGGTACCGGGCTCGGGCTGGCCCTGGTGTCGAAAATCGTCTCCGACCACGACGGCTGGGTCTCGGTCGAAAGCCGCCCCGGCGCCACGGCATTCCGCGTTTCACTGCCGGTCGCGCCAACCGGCGGCGCGCCGGAACAGAAGGAGTAGACCCGATGGATGGCACCGTTCTCGTCGCCGACGACGACCGCACGATCCGCACGGTTCTGACCCAGGCGCTGACCCGCGCGGGCTGCCGGGTTCATGCCACCGCCTCGCTGGCGACGCTCCGGCGCTGGGTCGGGGAGGGGCGGGGCGATCTGGTGATTTCCGATGTGGTGATGCCCGACGGCAACGGGCTGGAAACGCTGCCGGACCTCTCGCGCATCCGCCCCGGCCTGCCGGTGATCGTGATTTCGGCGCAGAACACCATCATGACCGCGATCCGGGCGGCGGAGAACGAGGCCTATGATTATCTGCCGAAACCGTTCGATCTGCCGGATCTGATGCAGCGCGTGGCCCGGGCGCTGGCGCGCCAGCCCCGGGTGGCGGTCGCGCAGGACGCGCCGCCCGGAGCCGGCGGGGCGCCGCACGAAGAGCTGCCGCTGGTCGGGCGCAGCGCCGCGATGCAGACGCTCTACCGGCTGCTGGCGCGGGTGATGAATGCCGGGCTTCCGGTGCTGGTGACGGGCGAAAGCGGAACCGGCAAATCGCTGGTCGCCAGGGTCATTCACGATTGTTCGGACCGCCGGGACCGGCCCCTTGTGCGGGTCACGCCGGAAGACCTGCTGGCGCCGGAGGGTCCGGCGGCGCTGATCGCCGGGGCCGGTCGCGGCACGCTGCTGTTCGATGGCGTCAACGATCTCGACCGCGTCGCCCAGGCGCGCGTCGCCCGGATGCTCGACAGCCTGCCCGACCCGGGGCCAGCGGTCGTTGCCACCTGTCAGGGCGCGCCGGCGGTCGGGCCGGGCACGGGGGAATTCCGCGAGGATCTCTATTACCGGCTCGCGGGGGTGACGGTTCCGGTCCCGGCGCTCAGGCAGCGGCCCGACGACATCCCCGCTCTGGCGGAGCATTTCCTCGCCCGCGCAGCGGGCGGTGCCCCCCCCCGCCGCCTCAGCGCCGGGGCCTGCGAGGCCCTGCGGGTCCACCGCTGGCCCGGCAATGTCCGCGAGCTCGAAAACACCATCCGGCGGCTGGCGGCGACCGGCGTCGGGCCGGAGATCGGCCGGGCCGAGGCCGAGGCCGCGCTTGATCCCGGTGCGGGTGCCCGCGATGCCGCCACGGAGGCGGGCGGGCCCCTCTCGGCGGCGGTTGCGCAGCACCTTGGCCGGTATTTCGCGCTTCACGGCGGCGCGCTGCCGCCGCCCGGGGTCTATCAGCGGGTCTTGCGCGAGGTCGAAGTGCCGCTGATCGGGATTGCCCTTGACGCGACCGGCGGCAACCAGGCGAAATGCGCCGCCCTGCTCGGCATCAATCGCAATACTTTGCGCAAGAAGCTCACCGAACTTGGAATCGAGGTGACACGCCGTCGCAAGTTGATGTAAAACAGCCACAGCGTGACAAAAGGGCCGCATGGACCGGGACCGCGCCGGGGCCGCGCCGGGGCCGCAGACAGGGCGGTCTGCGCGGGACCGGATGGCGTGGCCGCTGTCGCTGCCCGGCCAGGATGGGCCGGAGCTGGGCAGGGGTGGCACCGGGTTGCACGGGGTGGCACAACGGGGCCGAAGGGCCAAGGGCCATAACAGGGCCGAACGGGCAAGGGGGCGAACGAGCGGTGCAGGACGCGGTGCAGGACAAGGGGGAACACGGCCCGGCCAGCATATGGGACCGTCTGGCGCGGTGGCGGCGGACGCGGCGGGGCCGGGGGCTGATCACCCTTGCGGTGGCGATGCTTGGCCCGCTGCTGGCCTTTGCCACCTATCTGGTCTTCGGTCCGCTGGATCAGGGCATCGCCTCCAACTGGCTCCGCCTGGTACTGCTGGCCGACATGATCTTCGTGCTGGTGGTCACGGCGCTGGTGCTCTCGGGCGTGTTCCGCATGATCATGGCGCGGCGGGCGAAATCCGTCGGCTCGCGGCTGCACATGCGCCTCACCGGCGCGTTTTCGCTGATCGCGCTGTTGCCGACGGTGCTGGTGGCGGTGTTTGCGGTGCTGACCATCAATGTCGGCCTCGAGGGCTGGTTTTCCGACCGGGTGAGTCGGGTGGTGGGCAATTCGCTCGCCGCCGCCCAGGCCTATGAGGACGAGCACCGCCAGGGGCTGATCGAGGATGTGGAGGCCATCGGCGCCTATCTCAACAACGAGAAACGCAAGAACGCGCTGATCTCCGACGCGCAGCTGCGCCAGGCGCTGGCCCAGGCGCAGGGCGCGATCCAGCGGGGCCTGCGCGAGGCCTTCATCATCCGGTCCGACGGCACCATCCGCCTGCGCGGCGACCGCTCCTATCTGTTCGACTTCGAAGCCCCCGGGCCGGAGGCGGTGGCGCGCGCGCTCGCCGGCGAGACGGTGGTGATCGAGGATTGGGACAATTCCGAGTTCCGCGCGCTCCACGAGCTCGGATCCTACCCCGACCATGTGCTCTACGTCTCCCGCGAGGTCGACGGGCAGATCTTTTCGCTGCTCGACGAAACCCAGGAGACGGTGCGCTTCTACCAGCAGCTTGAAAACCAGCGCGGCCAGGTGTTGTTCGAATTCGGCCTGATCTACCTCGGCTTCGCGGCGCTGCTGATCCTTGCCGCCACCTGGCTGGGCATGTGGTTCGCCGAACGCCTCGCCCGCCCGGTGGGCCGCCTGGCCGCGGCCGCGGAGCAGGTGGGCGCGGGCGATCTCGACGTGCAGGTGATCGAGGAAACCACCGGCGACGAGATCGAGGAGCTTGGCCGGCTGTTCAACCGCATGACCCGCCAGCTCAAGGGCCAGCGCGCGGCGCTGCTCGACAATACCGAGCAGATCGAGCGCCGCCGCCGGTTGTTCGATTCGGTGCTGTCCTCGGTCACCGCCGGGGTGATGGGGCTCGACGCCGGTGGCCGGCTCGCCTTCCTGAACCGTGCCGCGATGGTGATGCTGGGGCTGGAGGAAGAGCCGGAACATGGCGATCTGGCATTGGTGGTGCCGGAATTCGCGCCGCTGCTCGACCGGCTGCGCGCCGACAGCAACGAACGCGTGCAGGAAGAGCTGGCGCTGAACCGGATGGGCCGCCAGGAACGGCTGCTGGTGCGCATCGCGCCGCGGTTCTCGGGCGGCGGCGAGCTGGAGGGCTATGTGATCGCCTTCGACGACGTGACCGATCTGGTGACCGCCCAGCGGATGGCCGCCTGGGGCGACGTCGCCCGGCGCATCGCCCATGAGATCAAGAACCCGCTCACCCCGATCCAGCTTTCGGCCGAGCGCATCCGGCGCAAGTTCGGCCGCAAGCTGGGCGAGACCGACGCCGACGACCTCGAGAACCTCACCGGGGTGATCGTCCGCCAGACCGAAGACCTGCGCCGGATCGTCGACGAGTTTTCGCGCTTCGCCCGGATGCCCGAGCCCGACCGCAAACCCGCCAACCTCGCCGATCTGCTGCGCGGCGCGGTAACGCTGCAAAAGGCCGGCCAGCTCGGAGTGGAGATCGAGGCCGATCTTCCCGCCGGGCCGGTGGCGGCGGAACTGGACGAAACCATGATCGGCCAGGCCTTTACCAACCTTATCAAGAACGCCGGAGAAGCCATTGAAAGTCTTCGTGAAACCGGCGAAATGCCGGAGCGCCACAAGGCCATGATCCGGGTCGCGCTCGCGGTGCGGGGCAAGGAGGCGGTGGTGACGGTCGAAGACAATGGCATCGGCCTGCCGGCGGACCGCGCGCGGCTGTTCGAGCCTTACGTCACCACCCGCGAAAAGGGCACCGGCCTCGGCCTGCCCATCGTCAAGAAGATCATCGAGGAACATGGCGGCACCCTGGTGCTGGAAGATGCGGAGATGTTCGGCGGCACCGACCGTCCCGGCGCGCGCGCGGTGGTGCGCCTGCCGCTGAAACCCGCTGCCCAGCCGCGCAAGGCCGCCGAATAACGAGGGAAACGATCCATGGCCGACATCCTGATTGTTGACGACGAACGCGATATCCGGGAGCTGATTTCGGATATTCTCGAAGACGAAGGCTATACCACCCGGCTGGCGGGCACCTCCGATCAGGCGGTGGCGGAGGTGAAGGCGGAGCTTCCGGGGCTGATGATTCTCGACATCTGGCTGAAGGACTCGGCGATGGACGGGATCGACATCCTCAAGATGGTCAAGCGCGAGCACCCGGAAGTGCCGGTGGTAATCATCTCTGGCCACGGCAATATCGAGATCGCGGTGGCGGCGATCAAGCAGGGCGCCTACGATTTCATCGAAAAGCCGTTCAACATCGACCAGCTTCTGCTGGTCATCGCGCGCGCCATGGAGACCTCGCGGTTGAGGCGCGAAAACGTCGAGCTCAAGCGCAGGGACAGCGGCCCGGTCGAGATGATCGGGTCGAGCGCGGCCTTCAAGGCGCTGAAAACCAATCTCGAAAAGGTCATGCGGTCGAACGGGCGGGTGATGCTGACGGGGCCCGCGGGGGCGGGCAAGGAGCTGGCGGCGCGGATCATTCATGGCGGTTCGGAACGGGCGCGGTCGCCCTTCGTGGTGGTCAATTCCGCCGCCGTGGAGCCCGAACGGATGGAAGAGGTGCTGTTTGGCCGCGAGACCTCTGAACGCGGCATCGAACCCGGCCTGCTCGAAGAGGCCAATGGCGGGGTGCTCTATTTCGACGAGATCGCCGACATGCCGCTGGGCACGCAATCGAAGATCCTGCGGGTGCTGGTCGAACAGAGCTTCACCCGGGTCGGCGGGGCCGACAAGGTGTCGGTGGATGTGCGGGTGATTTCCTCGACCACCCGCGACCTGCCCGCCGAGATCGCCGCCGGGCAATTCCGCGAAGAGCTGTACCACCGGCTCAACGTGGTGCCGATCCAGGTGCCCCCGCTCGCCGACCGGCGCGAGGACATTCCCGGGCTTGCGGTCCATTTTGTCGGTCTGTTCAACAAGACCCAGGGCCTGCCGCTGCGCGACTTCTCCGACGAGGCGCGGGCCATGCTGCAATCCATGCAATGGCCCGGCAATGTCCGCCAGCTCAAGAACGTGATCGAACGGGTGCTGATCCTTGGCGACGGCACCGGGCCGATCGAGCCCGGCGAGCTTGCGGAAATCGAAACCTCCGGCTCCGGCGACGGCGGCGCCCTGCTGCCCGCGGCGCTGGCGACGCTGCCGCTGCGCGAGGCCCGGGAGGCGTTCGAACGCGAATATCTGCTGACCCAGATCAACCGCTTCGGCGGCAACATCTCGCGCACCGCGAGCTTCGTCGGCATGGAACGCTCGGCGCTGCACCGCAAGCTGAAGTCGCTGGGCGTGGTCACGGGCACCAAAGCCGGCGCCCGCGTGGCCTATGTGGCGGCGGGCGAGGGCGAGACGGGCTAGGGCCTGGCGCCAGGGCTGACGGCGGAGAGGGCGGCGGTTGCGGCACTTTACGGCAGGCGGCAACAAACCGGCAGGTCAGGCAAGGCAGGTGGCGGTTTGCACCTGCCGACATGCCTGGGCAATGGATGGCGATGCGCATGAGCGCGGGCGGCGCCCGGGCTCAACCCGGTCTTGCGGCGGTAGCGGCGGCGGGGTCTCCGGCGTCTTTGCCCTTTCGGGCGAAATCGTCAAGCATCTGGCGGGCGAGGCTTTCGATCTTCGGGACGACTTCGCTCGTCGGGTTGAGGGCCAGGGCCTTGCGGGCATCTTCAAGCGCGGCGCGCGCGGCCTCCGGATCGTTGTTGATCGGCGCCATTTCCAGCCAGAGGGCCGCGCGGAATTCGTAGTATCTTGCGCGCGGCCGGTCTTCGGTCAGTGCGATCGCCTGGTTGATGTCGGCCATGGCCGCGTCCGGATCCTTGCGATACGTCATCTGCAAAAAGGCGCGGCGATAGAAGGCGGTCGGGTTGTCGCCACAGCATTCGATCACGGCGGTCATATCGGCAAAAACGGTTTCGCGGTCCGCATCGGTCCTGACATTCGGATGCAGATGGATACCGCGAAAATAGCGTGCCTGGGTATCGTCCGGCGCGAGCCTGACCCAATCGTTGCAGGCGGCAAGCTGAGCGGCCGGATCAATCTTCGCCCCGGAAGGGTGCGCCACCTGTTCGAGACACCCCCGCATCGCGACGATTTCCGGGGTCACCTCCTTGGGGATGTCAAGCAAATCAATGGACTGGCCGCGGGACTGGCCGGACGCCTGTTGCCCCGGGTTGTGCAGCAGCAATACCGCCGTGGCCGCGAACAGAACGGCCGCGGCGGCCATCCGTTTGTGCGGAATTGCGTGGGCAACCGGGTCTGCCATGGGTGGCACCTCGTTACATGGTTCACCCGGGCATCGCATGAGAACATGGCCGGGATTGGGCGCTTCTGCGTCACTTCCGGGCCGGACAGGGGAAGGGGCCGGAAAGTTGACCTTTGCCGCCGCCTCTGACAATCCTTCTCCGGTGAGCGGCAGAGCAGCGCGGCCGCGCCCCGGGCGGGGCGGCGCGCGCCATGCCGGGACGGGCACGGGAGACGGCCATGAAAGTCATCATCTGCGGCGCGGGCCAGGTCGGCTGGCAGATCGCGCGCCATCTCTCGGGGGAGAACAACGACGTGACGGTGGTGGACAGCAATCCCGATCTCGTTGCCCAGGCGATGGAATCGCTCGATGTGCAGGGGGTGACGGGCTTTGCCTCCTATCCGGACGTGCTGGAACGCGCCGGGGCGCGCGATGCCGACATGCTGGTGGCGGCGACCCATTCGGACGAGGTCAACATGATCACCTGCCAGGTGGCGCATTCGGTCTTCACGGTGCCGCGCAAGATCGCCCGGCTGCGCGCGCCCTCCTATCTCGAGGCGATCTATTCCGGCCTCTACCGGCGCGAGCATCTGCCGATCGACGTGGTCATCAGCCCCGAGCGCGAAGTGGCCCTGGCGGTGCTGCGCCGGCTGAGCGCGCCCTCGGCCTTTGACGCCGAATTGTTCTTCGACGGCCGGGCCACGCTTCTCGGCCTGCAGATCGGCGAAGACTGCCCGGTGGTGAACACGCCGCTGCGCCAGCTCACCGATCTGTTCACCACGCTCAAGACCATTGTCGTCGGCGTGCGCCGCGAGGACCGGTTGTTCGTGCCGGAAAGCAAGGATCAGCTTTTTCCCGGCGATCAGATCTATGTGGTCACCGAAAGCCAGGACACCGATCGCACGCTCGAGGTGTTCGGCAAGGAGGTGAAGCGCCAGGAGCGGGTGGTGATCCTCGGCGGCGGCAGTATCGGGCTCGCGGTGGCCCAGGCGCTCGAAAGCCGCTCGGACCGGGTGCGCGCCCGGATCATCGAACTCGACCGCGACATTGCCGAAGCCACCGCCGACGAGCTTGAGCGCACCGTGGTGCTGCATGGCAACGCCATGGACATCGAACTTCTGAAGGAAGCGGGGATTGCCCGGGCCGATGCGGTGCTCGCGGTGACCGATGACGACAAGGTCAACATGCTGGCTTCGGTGCGCGGCAAGGCCGCGGGCTGCCCGATGGCGATCTGCCTGGTCAACGACACCTCGCTCATTCCGCTGATGGGCCCGCTCGACATCGACGCCCATATCAACCCGCGCAGCACCACGGTCAGCTCGATCCTGCGCCATATCCGCCACGGACGGGTGCGCTGCGTCTATTCGGTGGGCGATGCCGAGGCCGAGGTGATCGAGGCCCAGGTGCTGTCGACCTCGCCGATCTCGGGCCAGCGGATCCGCGACATCGACTTTCCCGAAGGGGTGCTGGTGGGGGCGCTGATGAAGGGCGGCGAGGTGGTCAAGCCGGCGGCCGAAACCCGGATCGAGGAGGGCGACGTGGTGGTGATCTTCACGATGGCGGCGGATGTGCCCGAAGTCGAGCGCCTGTTGCAGGTCTCGGTCGACTTCTTCTGAGGGCGGCGCGATGCTTTCCCCGCTGGCACGGCTGCCGCTTCCGGTCTCGCTCACCGGTCTTGCGGGCGCGCTGATGTTCATCCCCGGTGTCCATGCGGCGGCGACCGGGCTTGGCGGGATCGCCGCCGACTTCTTCTGGATTGGCACGCTGACCCTGATCGTGGCGGGGCTGGTCGGCATCGCCATGGCGGGCCGCCCCCGGGGCGATCATCCGCGCCGCCACCTCGCCGGCCTTCTCGCGGTGTTCGTGGCGATGCCGTTCCTGTTCGCGATCCCTTTTCATGCCGCCGTGGGCAACACCACGTTTTTCAACGCCTATGTGGAAATGGTCTCCTGCCTCACCACCACCGGGGCCACGCTCTACGGTGACCCGGGCCGCCTCGCCCCGCCGCTCCACACCTGGCGCGCCGCCGTGGGCTGGCTCGGCGGGCTGTTCATGTGGGTCGGCGCGATCGCGGTGCTGGCGCCGATGGCGCTGGGCGGCTTCGAGGTGCGCAGCCGGGTGCCGGGGGCCGGGATCATCACCGGCGATTATGCGCAGATCACCGAACGCGCCGACCTCTCGCGCCGCATCCGCACCCACGCCGCGCTTCTCGCGCCGGTCTATGTGATGCTCACGCTGTCGCTCTGGCTCGGGCTTCAGATCGCCGGCGACCGTCCCTCGGTGGCGATGGCGCATGCGATGTCGACGCTGGCCACCTCCGGCATCTCGCCGGTCGGCGGGCTGGCGGGGGGCGGTGCGGGGCATGCGGGCGAGGTGATGGTCGCGGTGTTTCTGGTGTTCGCAATCTCGCGGCTCACCTTCGCGCGGGAAGGCCAGGGCCGGGGCTGGAGGGTTCTGGAACAGGATCCGGAGATTCGCCTCGCCGTGGCGCTGATCCTTGCCGTGCCGCTGGTGCTGTTCCTGCGTCACTTCCTTGCCGCCGCGCTCGACGACGGCGCCCGAGACCTTGCTCTCAGCGACGGGCTCGCCTCGCTCTGGGGCGCGGTTTTTACCGTGATGTCGTTTCTGACCACCACCGGATGGGAAAGCGCCGACTGGACGACGGCGCGCGCCTGGTCGGGCATGCAGACGCCGGGGCTGATCCTGCTGGGGCTCGCGCTGATCGGCGGCGGGGTGGCGACCACGGCGGGGGGGGCGAAGCTGCTGCGGGTCTATGCGCTCTACAAACACGGGGTGCGCGAACTCGAACGCCTGGTGCATCCGCATTCGGTCGGCGGCTCCGGCGGCGAGGCGCGGCATTTGCGCCGCCGCGGCGCCTATATGGCCTGGCTGTTCTTCATGCTGCTCACGGTGTCGCTGGCGCTGATGATGAGCGCCTTTGCGCTCACCGGGGCCGATTTCGAGGAGGCGCTGGTGCTCTCGGTTGCGGGGCTCACCACCACCGGCCCGCTGGCGGGGCTTGCCGGAACCGAACCGCTGGACTACGCGGCGCTCGGCACCGCGGCCAAGGCGGTGCTGGTCGGGGCGATGATCTTCGGACGGCTGGAAACCCTCGCCATCGTGGCGCTGTTTTCGCGCGAATTCTGGCGGCACTGAGCCCTGCGCAATACGGCGCGTCAAAGCCCCAAAAAGGGGCTGGAAACTTCGTAAAACCCGCTACATACTGACCTTGTTGAGAGTTTTTCTGCCGGGGTACGGCAGCACGAAAAAAGCAAGGGCAAGAAGCGATGGCTGCCGACAAGCAAAACCTTCAGGACGCGTTCCTCAACCATGTCCGCAAGGCCAAGGTTCCGGTGACGATCTTCCTGATCAACGGTGTGAAGCTCCAGGGCGTGATTTCCTGGTTCGACAATTTCTGCGTGCTCCTGAAGCGCGACGGTCAGAGCCAGCTGGTCTACAAACATGCGATCTCGACGATCATGCCGTCCCAGCCGATCAACCTTTACGACGGCGACGACCACTGATCTCGCCAGCCGCCCCCGGGGAACGGCGGTGTGAAACGCCGTTCTGCGCGCTTGTGAGAGCGCGTTCCCCCGCGCGGTGCTGCCCGTTCGCCGTCGCAGCCGCGTTGGTGGCATGACGGGGTCCGTCCGCGCCTGGGTGATTCACCCCGACCTCACCGCCGACCGCGCCCGCCGCGATGCCCGGGCCGCGCTCGAAGAGGGCGTGTCGCTCGCCGCCGCGCTCCCCGGTCTTGCGGTCGAGGGCGCCGAGATCGTTCGCCTGGCGCGCCCGCATCCGGGCCATCTCTTCGGCAGCGGCAAGATCGACGAGTTGAAGGCCCGGTTTGAAGCCCGCGGGATCGAGCTGGTGCTGATCGACGGCCCGGTGAGCCCGGTGCAGCAGCGCAATCTGGAAAAGGCCTGGAAGGTCAAGATCCTCGACCGCACCGGGCTGATTCTCGAAATCTTCTCCGACCGCGCCCGCACCCGCGAAGGCGTGTTGCAGGTGGAGATGGCGGCGCTTTCCTATCAGCGCACCCGTCTGGTGCGCGCCTGGACCCATCTCGAACGCCAGCGCGGCGGGCTCGGCTTTGTCGGCGGCCCCGGCGAGACCCAGATCGAGGCCGACCGCCGCGCCATCGACGACCAGCTCGCGCGGCTGCGCAAACAGCTCTCCAAGGTGGTGAAAACCCGCGAGCTTCACCGCGCCGCCCGGGCCAGGGTGCCGTTTCCGGTGGTCGCGCTGGTGGGCTATACCAATGCGGGCAAGTCGACCCTGTTCAACCGCATGACCGGGGCGGAGGTGATGGTGAAGGACATGCTCTTCGCCACCCTCGACCCGACCATGCGCGGCCTCGTGCTGCCCTCGGGGCGCAAGGCGATCCTGTCCGACACGGTGGGTTTCATCTCCGATCTGCCGCACCAGCTGGTCGCCGCCTTCCGCGCCACGCTGGAAGAGGTGCTGGACGCTGACGTGGTATGCCATGTGCGCGACATTTCGGCGGAAGAGACCGGCGAGCAGGCGCGCGACGTGGAGGCGATCCTCGAAGAACTCGGGCTCGACCCGGAGGTGCCGCGCATCGAGGTCTGGAACAAGACCGACCGGCTCGATGCCGACAGCCGCGCCGCCCGCGAGACCGAAGCTGCCCGCAACCCGCATGTGGTGGCCACCTCCGCCGTCACCGGCGCCGGGCTCGATCTGCTGGCCGCGGCGATCGAGGCCCATCTGGCCCGCGAAACCACCGGTGAGGTGCTGGAGCTCGGCTTCGCCGAAGGCCGGGCGCGGGCCTGGCTGCACGAGGCGGGGGTGGTGCGGGCCGAGAGCCAGGGCGAGACGGGCTGGCGCATCGAGGTGGTCTGGTCGGCGCGGCAGGCGGCGGCGTTTCGCGCGGCCTTCGGGGCCGGTCCGGCAGGGGGGCGCGGTGGTCCGCCCGGCGCCTGAGGCAGCGTGCGGCCAGATGGCACCTGCTGACCTGACGGTAGCCTGTTGGGCTGAGGGCGCCTGCTGGGCTGCTGGTCTGAAGGCGCCTGACAATGGACTTCCGCGGCCTGCCGCATATCGGCGGCGGCTGCCCCCGCCGTGCCCCCCGCGCTCCCCCGTGTTGCACGTCGTTGCGCTTTCCGCATGAGGCAAACCAGCCGGCGCATGGCCGCCGCAGGCCGAAGGGGCGGTTCCGGCCGTTTCGGGCCGTTTCTGGCCGGTTCAGGCCGCCGCCTGTTTCACCTCTTCCACCGCGCCGATCAGCGTTCGGGCAATGAAATCGAGCTCGGGCCTCTTCAGCCGCACCGGCAGGCGCACGTCGCAGGCACGCATCAGCATTGCCCGGGTCCGGGGCAGTGGCCCCGGGTCTTCGGGCAGGAATTTCCAGTTCCAGAAGGCCCGCGCATTGTTCTCGGACATGCCGAACACCTGAACGGTGACGCCGCGCCCGCCCGCCAGCGCCTGGAAGGCCAGCACCTCTTCGTCCGTAAGCCCGACGAGGTTGAACTGGATCGAATCCGGTGCGCGGGTTTCGGGCGGCAGCGGCGGCGGCACCTCGATCCAGCGGCAGGTGTTGAGCTTTGCGGCGGTATAGTCGTGATTGGCGAGCCCGTCGGCGATCCGGCGGGCAAGCTCGGGGATCTGCGGCCGGATCACCGCCGCCGGGAGGTTCGACATCCGCGTGTTGTAGAGCGGCAGCCTGTTCTGCCAGCGGGCAAACGCGGCCTCGAGCTCCGGGTCGCTCTTGCCGTCCGGCCCCTTGTGCTTCTTCCAGTTGTGCTCATAGGCGCCCGACATCAACACCGCGCGGGCGATCAGATCGGGATCGTCGGAAATCATGATCCCGCCTTCGCCGCCGTTGATCATCTTGTAGGACTGGAAGCTGAACACGCCGACCTTGCCGAGCGTGCCGACCTTGCGCCCGTGCCACAGCGTGCCGAGCGAATGGGCGGCGTCTTCGATCACCGGGATGCCACGGGCGTCGCACAGCGCCATGATCCGGTCCATGTCGGAGGTATGGCCGCGCATGTGGCTGATCATCACCGCCGCAATGCTGTCGTCGAGCCGGGCCGCGAAATCCGCCATGTCGAGCCGGTAATTCGTGCCCACCTCGGCCAGCACCGGCACGCAATCGGCATGAACGATTGCAGAGGGCACGGCGGCGAAGGTGAAGGCGGGGATCAGCACCCTTGCGTCGCGGGGCAGGCCGAGCGCCTTCAGCGACAGAAACAGCGCGGCCGAGGCGGAGGCCACGGCGAGGGCGTATTTCACGCCCATCGCCCCGGCGAATTCGGCTTCGAGCAGGGACACCGGGGCATCGGCGGCGGCGGTGTAGCGGAACAGATCGCCGGACGCGAGCATCCGGTCGATCTCGGCGCGGGCCTCGTCGGGGATCGGTTCGGCGTCGTGGACATTCGGGGCGAGGGTCATGCGGGGCACGCGCTCCTTTGGCAATCCTGTCGGAGCGTTTCGGCATGTCACGGGGCCAGAGGGGGCCAGAGGGGGCCAGAAAAACCCGCAGGGGCCGGATACGGCTCCCGGTGTTTGGCTCCCGGTGTTTTCGGGCTTTCCGAAACGCCTTTTCCATAGATCTGATAACAACAATATGATGGCGGGCATAGGGCTTTATCCGCCGGGGGCGGCGGGGGGCTTTATCCGCCGGGGCGGCGGGGGGCTTTGTCCGCCAGGGCGGCGGGAAGGCCCGCCGCGTTCAGACGTTCAGCAGCAGATGCTCGCGTTCCCAGGGGCTGATGACGCCGAGAAACTCCGCATGTTCTGCCCGTTTCACCGAAGCATAGATCCGCACGAATTCCGGCCCCAGAATCTCGTGCATTTCAACCGCGCCTTCGAACAGTTCCAGAGCGGCGGCGAGGTCGCGCGGGATGTCGGCGGCGGAGGCCTCATAGGCTTCGTGGCGGATCTGGGCGCGGGGGCGGCGTTCCTCGATCAGCCCCAGATAGCCCGCCGCCAGAGAAGCGGCAACGGCGAGATAGGGGTTGGCGTCCATGCCGGCGATGCGGTTTTCGACCCGGCGGGCCTCCGGTCCCGACAGCGGGACGCGAATGCCGGTGGTGCGGTTGTCGCGGCCCCATTCGAGGTTGATCGGGGCGGAATGGTCGCGCACATAACGCCGGTAGGAATTCACGTAAGGCGCCAGCAGCGCGATCACGCCGGGCAGGTGGTCCTGCAGCCCGGCGATGAAGTGAAAGAACGCGTCGGTATCGCCGCCCTGCCGCCCCGCGAAGATATTGGCTCCGGTGGCCGTATCGACGATCGAATGGTGGATATGCATCGCCGAGCCGGGCTCGTCGGCGATCGGCTTGGCCATGAAGGTGGCAAAGCAATCGTGGCGCAGCGCCGCCTCGCGGATCAGCCGCTTGAAGTAGAACACCTCGTCGGCCAGCCGCACCGGGTCGCCATGGCGCAGGTTGATCTCCAACTGCCCGGCGCCGCCCTCCTGGGTGATGCCGTCGATCTCGAAGCCCTGCGCCTCGGCGAAATCGTAGATGTCGTCGATCACCGGGCCGAACTCGTCCACCGCGGTCATCGAATAGGCCTGACGCGCGGCGGCGGGGCGGCCGGAGCGGCCCATCATCGGTTCGATGGTCTTGGCCGGGTCGAGGTTGCGGGCGACGAGATAGAATTCCATCTCCGGCGCCACCACCGGTTTCCAGCCCTGGGCCTCGTAGAGCGCCACCACCCGTTTCAGCACGTTGCGCGGGGCGAGCTGCACCGGGCGGTCGTTGCGGTCAAAGGCGTCGTGGATCACCTGAAGCGTCCAGTCGGCGGTCCAGGGCGCGGCGGTGGTGGTGGCCATATCGGGCTTCAGGATCATGTCGCGTTCGACATAGTCAAGGTTTTCGTCCTCCGACCAGTCGCCGGTGATGGTCTGGAAGAAGATCGATTCGGGCAGGTAGAAATACTCCTGCCGGGCGAATTTCGCCGCCGGAACCGCCTTGCCCCGGGCGATGCCCGGAAGGTCGGCGATGACGCATTCCACCTCGTCGAGCCGGTGGCCTTCGAGATAGGCCCTGGCCGCTTGCGGCAGCCGGTCTTGCCAGGTCTTTTTCGCCATCAGCATGCTCCCTGTCTGAAGAAGGCGGCGATGCGGTCGGCCATGGCCTGCGAGTCGGTGGGCCGGTCGAGCCTTGTGCGTGCCGCGGCGACCCGGTCGGCGGGGATGCCCGCGGGGCCAGCCCGGTAATCGTAAAGCGCCTGCATCATCTCCGCCCCGAATTCCGGGTGCGGCTGCACCGTGAACACATTGCCGAGCCGCAGCGCGGCGATGGCGCAGAACGGGGTCGACGCAACGATTTCGGCGCCTTCGGGAGGCTCGGTCACCTGATCCTGATGCCAGGCGTTGAGCGCGAGCCGGGTGCCGGTGAAGTCGTAAACCGTGTGCCCCAGCGCCCAGCCGCCGGGATGTTTGCCGACCCGTCCGCCGAGCGCCTGGGCGATGATCTGATGGCCGAAACAGATGCCCACCAGCGGCTTGCCGGAGGCATGGATGTCACGGATCAGCGCTTCGAGCCGGGGGATCCAGGCATGGTCTTCATAGACCCCATGCCGCGAGCCGCCGACCAGCCAGCCCTCGGCCGCGTCCGGGCCTTGGGGAAACACCCCCTCGACCACCTCCCAGCGGGCGAAGGTGAAGCCGTGGCCTGCGAGCAGGCGTTCATACATGTCGCCGTAATCCCCGAGCCGGGGGCGCACGTCGTCCGGCGGGTGGCCGGGGAGCAGGAGGCCGATCTTCATGGGGTGGCCGGGATTCCATCAAATGACCGCCGGACCCTAGCCGAGCCCGCCAGGCCCGGCAAGCCCGGCAAGACCGGCGACGGGGCCCGGGTCTGCTTTCGGGGCCATGCGTTTCGGGGCTGGGGGCTTTGCGGGAAAGCCCGCGAGAGACTGCCTTTCACTCCGCAACAGGCCAACCCGGAGCGATTGCCGTTCCGCCGCATGGGCCGGGGCCATGGTCGACCTGCCCGGCCGCCTCCCGCAGGCGGTGCGCGCCCGTGCCATCGCCCTGCCGCTCCCGGGCACCGGATTCGCCGCCCGCCCACACTCCTGCAAGCCACGATGCTGACCGAACCCGTCGACAGCACCCGGTCCCGTCGCTCCGGGCCCGCCCGGGCAACCGCCAGACGCCTTTGACAGCGCCCCCGGCGGGAACGGACCTCTGACCGGCGGCCGCAGCGGCGGGGTCCGGCCGGACCCCATGGGCAGATGCACACCCCCGGCGGGGCGAACCGCGTGATCGGCGCCCCGCCCGTATGACCCTGCCCCGGGCGGGAGAGAGGTTTTCCGGGCAGACCGGGCGGGATTAACCATTTTTGAAGGTTGTGGTGCGAAACCGGACGCAGGAGAGACCCGGGGTCAGCAACCATGACGACAGAGGTGCAGCCAAGTGCAATGCGGCGAAAGGCCGGTGCCGGCCGACCGCCGCCTGAGATCGCGCGGATCACCGCCGGCAGGGCGGTGCGCTCTGCCGTGGCGCAGGCCGCCAACGATGTGGCCGGGCTCGCCGTAACCGCCGGTTTCGTCGAAGAGGCGCGCACCACGCTCGCAGCCTTCGTCGAAGGCGTGCCGGAACCGGCCCTGCTGGCGCTGGTGGAGGGGCCGGGCGAGCGCTTCGGGCTGATGGTGCTCGACAGCCAGGTGCTCGCCGCGCTGATCGAGATGCAGACCACCGGCCGCGTCGTCCCCCGGCCCGCCGAGCCCCGGGTGCCGACCCGGACAGATGCCATCATGTGCGCCGATTTCATCGACAGGCTGCTCGAACTGGTCGACGAGCGGGTGACCGAAGCCGGGCTCGACGTGGCGCCGGCGGTCAGCGGTTTCCGCTACGCGATCGCGCTGTCTGAAACCCGCGCCATTGCGATGAGCCTGGAAGACATCCCCTACCGGCAGTTCCGCTTCGAGCTCGATCTCGGGCGGGGGGCGAAATCCGGGACGGTTCAGATCCTGCTGCCGTTCGAGCCGCCGGGTGAGCGGCACAATGAGGGTGCCGGGGCGGAGGCGTTCGCCGAGGCGATGCGCGCTCAGGTGATGGAAACCGAAGCGGTTCTCAGCGCCACTCTGCTGCGCCGCGAGATGCCGCTGGCTCGGGTCGTGCGGCTTCGGGCGGGCGATCTGCTCACCCTGCCGCGCGAGGCCCTCGGCGCGATTTCGCTCGAAGCGCTCGACGGCAAGGTGGTGGCGCGCGGCCGTCTCGGTCAGCAGAATGGCCACCGCGCGGTGCGGCTGTCGGCGACCGACGAGGCCAGTGCCGCGGTTTCCGCCGCCGGGCAGGTGGCTCTGGCGGTGGGGATGGACCGCGCCGCGTCCGCCTTGCTGGCGGGAAACGGGTCAGCGCCGGTGGCGGCGGGGCTCGCCCCCTTTGGCAGCGGGGCGCCGGGCGCCGGGTCGTCCGCCGGGGAGAGCCCGGGGCATGGCGCCTCTGGCGGCGAGTCTGGCGGCGGCGGTGGCGGCGGTGCGGGTGATCCCGGCGATCTTTCCGGCCTGGGCGATCTTTCGGGCCTGTCGTAATGGCCCCCCCGGGCGCCCGTGCCCGCCGATTGACATGGGTCAAGGCGCGTCCCCCGCCCGGAAGGGCAGGATGCCGGGGATTTCAGGAGATGCCGATGGTCGACACCGCCAGATACCGCGACCTGCTCGAGAAGCGTCTGAGCGAATTGCACGAACGCCTTCACGAAATCGACGAGGCGCTCGACAGCCACCAGTCCAGGGATTGGGAAGAGCTCGCCACCGAGCGCGAGGGCGACGAGGTGCTCGAACGGATGGGGTCCAGCGGGCAGGTCGAGATCGCCAGGATCAAGGCGGCGCTCGACCGGATGGCGGAAGGCGAGTTCGGCTATTGTGTGAGTTGCGGCGAGGAGATCGCGCCCGAACGGCTCGATCTGGTGCCTTACACCCCGTTTTGCCGCAACTGCGCCGACCGGCGGCGCTGAACGGGCGCGCAGCCGGGCCGACAGCGCCGCGACAGAACCCGACAGGAAAGGAACCCTGCATGGCCCATGAAAACCTGCTGGCGGATGTGGCGACCCTGCTCGAAGACATTGTCGCCCGCCCGGAGGACCGGATGACCCTGCACGGACAGTTGAGTCGCAAGGTAGCCGAAATGCGCAAGCTCGGTCTTCCGGTGCGTGCCGAGCTTCTGCAATACGAGGACGATCCGGAAGACGATGCGGACGACGATTTCGACAACATGCCGATCTGATCTTTGGGCTGATCCTTGCAGGCCGATCTCCGATCTGGTCTCCGGGCCGATCTCTGGGGCAAATTCAGGTTGAATTCCGGCTGGGGGATTGTCTTTTCCATTCTGGAACCTAAGGTTGTGCCCAGTATTTTCGCTTGATTTGCCGGGGGCACCATGAGCGAAGTCGTCACTTGCGAAACGCGCGAAGGGGTCGCGCTCATCACCGTGGCCAATCCGCCGGTCAACGCGCTCGTCCAGCCGGTCCGCGCGGGGATCGACGCCTGCCTGACCCTTGCGCTGGAGGATGAAAGCGTCGGCGCGATCGTGATCGGCGCCGAAGGCCGCACTTTTCCCGCCGGGACCGATGTGCGCGATTTTCAGCGTGAGGCCGACCGCCCGCGGCTGGGTGAGGTCTGCGCCCGGATCGAGGCCAGCCCGAAACCGGTGATCGCGGCGATCCATGGCACGGCGGTCGGAGGCGGGCTGGAACTGGCGCTGGCCTGCCACTACCGGCTGGCGGCCTCGGGCACGCAATTCGGCGCCCCCGACGTGATGCTTGGTGTGGTTCCCACCGCCGGCGGCACCCAGAGGCTGCCACGGCTGGTCGGCCCCGCACGTGCGCTTGAAATGCTGCTGAGCGGCCGTCCGGTGAAGGCAAAACAGGCCGAGCGCGCCGGGCTCATCGACAAGATGATCCGCAAGAACGTCGGCCAGGCGGCGTTCGGCGCGGCACGCAATATGGCGAAAGCCGGGCAGAAACCGCGACCGACGCGCGACTGGACCGGGGGTTTCACGGCGCCCGACGCCTATCTTGCCATCGTCGCGGCCCGCCGCTCCGCGCTCGAAGGCCCGCTGCGCGCGCCGGCGAAGGTGGTCGATCTGGTCGAGGCGGCGCTGCTCCTGCCCTTCGAGGTGGGGCTGTCGATGGAGCGGGCCGCCTATGAAGACCTCGTCCACGGCGACCAGGCCCGGGGCCTGCGTCATGCTTTCCTGGCCGAACGCCGGAGTGCGCGGCCCCCCCGCGCCGCGGCGCGCGCTCTGGATCACGTTGTCATTCTCGGGCAGGGGGCCGAAGCCGCCTGGGCCAGCCGCGCCTGCCTCGAAGCCGGGTTGCCGGTGCTGCTTGCCGAACCCGATGCCCCGGCCCGGCTGGCGCTGCGGACCCGGATCGTCGCCGATTACGCGGCCGACGTGCAGGCCGGGCGCCTCGCCGCCGACGATCGCGATCGCGCCCTCGAAAGGCTCGATACCGGCGGAGAGAGCGTGCATCCCGCGCCCGGTGGGCTGATGCTGGCAACCGGCGAAGCGGCGGCAGCGACCGAAAGCCTGACCCGTGCTGCGTCCACGGCCCCGCCGGGCACGGTGCTGGCGCTCGGGGCGGTTGGTGCCGACCCGGGCGCGGTGGCCAGGGCCACGGAGCGCACGGGCGATGTGCTGGGCCTCGTCCTGCCGCCGCCCGCGCATCGCACCGGTCTGGTCGAGCTGAGCCTTCCCGAAGGCGCGCCCGCCGATCTGGCCGCCACTGGATGCGCCTTTGCCCGCGCCACCGACCGGATACCGGTACGGCTTGAAGGCGCGGTCGCGGGGCAGCTCTGCGGCCGGCTCGAAGGCGCGCTTTTCGCAGCCGCCGAGGTGCTGGCCCTCACCGGGACACCCCCGGCCGCGGTCGATGGGGCGCTTCGCGAGGCGGGTTTTGCGCATGGGCCGTTTGAGCGGGCCGACCGTGGCTGGCTGCGTCCGCTCGATGCCCCGGGCGGCGAAAGCCGGCTGCGCGCGCGCATGGCCGGGGCCGGCTGGAGCGGGCGCGCCGCGGGGCAGGGGTTCTATGGCTGGGGGCCTGACGGAACCTGCCACGGCACCCCGCCGGAGGTGCTTCGGCTGATCGGCGCGCTGCGCGAGGCGTCGCGCATTCCTGCCGCGGTCACCCCGCCGGCACCGGGCGAGATCCTGCGCCGCTGCCTGATCGCGATGGCCAATGCCGGGGCCAGACTGCTGTCGGAGGGCGTGGTGAAGCGGCCCTCGGATGTCGACGTGGCGGCAATCCACGGGCTCGGGCTGCCGCGCTGGCTGGGCGGGCCGATGGCCATGGCCGATGGCCTTGGCCTTCTCCATGTCCGCAACCTGATGCGGGCCTGGGCGGGTTCGGGCGATCTGTCGCTCGCGCTGTGGACCCCGGATCCGCTGTTCGGTGAATTGTTGCGGACGGGCCGGGATTTCGGCGATCTGAACGGCTGATCCGGGGCCGCCGCGGGCCGGTAAAGGCAACCAGAGCGTTTCGAACCAACCTGAACTGGATCATGGATATGTCGGTGATGGCCGCAGGCTGGCCGGATGTGTCCGGTTCCGGTGTTCGAAAACGGTGCCAAAGCTCTCGGCTTGCCGTTGAGCCACAACAACAGTTGGGAACGCCCGGAACCGTTTGATGTTGCAGGCGTTTCGGGATCAGGTTGCGATGCAACACGATCCCGAAATGCTTGACAATTGGTTGACACTGTCTGGCAACGTCGTGCCGGAGTGGTGCAACTTGTTGTTATAAAACGCAAAAAACGGTATTCCATTAGTCCGGTATTCCGGACTAATGGAATACCGGACAACCGGAAAAACAGACCTCCAGGCGCAGCCGGTACGTTTGCCGCAAGACCGCTGACCCCAGACCGCTGACCGCCCGCGATGCCAGTCAGTAGCCCGGGTCTTGCGGGGCGCGTTACTCGGTCTCGCGCAGATCCGCGATCAGCTCGCTGATCGCTTCCAGCGGCACATAGCCGCGCACCAGTTGCTCGCCGATCACGAAGGTCGGGGTGCCGGAAATCTGCAACCGTGTGGCCAGCGCGTGGTTCGCGGCAATCACCTTGTCGATTTCCGGGTCCGTCATGCCCGCGAGGATCGCCGCACCGTCGAGCCCGAGCCCGTCGGCCAGCGCCGAGAGGCTTTCTTCGGTGGTGCTGCCGCGCATTGTCATCATCGCGTCATGCACCGCGCGATAGGCCTCGTCGCCGCCGGTGGCGCGGGCCGAGAGCGCGAAGCGCGAGGCCAGCAGGCTGTCGGCGCCGAGGATCGGGAATTCCTTGTAGATGATCCGCAGATTGTCATCGGTCTCGATCAGCGCCTTCAACTCGGGGAAAGCCTTGCGGCAATAGCCGCATTTGTAGTCGACGAATTCGACGAAAGCGATGTCGCCGTCCGGATTGCCGCCGACATAATCGCCCGGGTCGTTGAAGATCGCGTCGTGATTGGCGGCGATCAGGGCGGCATCCCGGGCGACCTGCTCGGCGGCCTCGCGCCGTTCCAGCACCGCCACCGCTTCCATGATGACCTCCGGGTTTTCGAGCAGATAGGCGCGGACCGCATCGCCGAAGGCGGCGCGATCGGCCTCGCTCATGCTGTCGAACGAAAATTCCGCCGCCAGCGCCGGGGGGGCGAGGGTCAGGGTGAGGGCGGCGGCGAGCGCGGGGAGGGTGCGGGTCATGGGATGTCCTTTGCAATGCTGTCCGGGCCTTGTAACCGGGCACGGGGGCCATGCTCAACCCGGGCGGCGCTCCCTGGCCCCCCGGCCGCCCGGGGGCCTGTGTCGCGGCTTGACCTTCGGGCGCCGAGCGGGCAGGCCGGACCCGAGCGGCCGCGGATCAGGGGAGAGGGCGAGATGAGGGTTTCGAAACGGTCCGAGGTGGACCCGTTCATCGTGATGGATGTGATGGAGGCGGCGCGCGCGGCGGAGGCGGCGGGGCGCCATGTCATCCACATGGAGGTGGGCCAGCCGGGCACCCCCGCGCCCGCCGGGGCCCGCGCCGCCGTCGCCCGGGCGATGGAGGCGGACCCGCTCGGCTATACCGTGGCACTGGGCCTGCCGGCGCTGCGCGCCCGGATCGCGCGCCATTATGGCGAGGTTTACGGGGTCGATCTCGACCCGGCGCGGGTGGTGATGACGCCGGGCTCCTCGGGCGCCTTCCTGCTCGCCTTCACCGCGCTGTTCGACACCGGCGCCCGGGTCGGCATGGGCGACCCGGGTTATCCCTCCTACCGGCAGATCCTGCGGGCGCTGGCCATGGAGCCGGTCGGCATCCCGACCTCGGCCGAAAACCGCTTCCAGCCGGTGCCGGGCGACCTGCCGGAGGGCCTCGCGGGGCTGATGCTGGCCTCGCCCGGCAACCCCTCGGGCACGATGCTCGACCGCCCGCGGATGGCGGCGCTGGTCGAGGCCTGTGCGGCGCGGGGCATCAGCCTCGTGTCGGACGAGATCTATCACGGGCTGCATTACGGCGCCCGCGGGGTGAGCGCGCTGGAGCTGACCGACGAGGCTTATGTGATCAACTCCTTCTCGAAATACTTCTCGATGACCGGCTGGCGGGTCGGCTGGATGGTGGTGCCGGCGGATCATGTCCGGCGCGTCGAGCGCATCGCCCAGAACATGTTCATCTGCGCGCCGCATGTGAGCCAGGTGGCGGCGCTGGCGGCGATGGACTGCCAAGGCGAGCTGGAGGCCAACCGCGCGGTCTATGCGAAGAACCGCGCCCTGATGCTCGAAGGCCTCCCCAAAGCCGGGTTTGCCAAGGTGGCGCCGCCGGACGGGGCCTTCTATGTCTATGCGGATGTCTCGGAGTTTACCAATGATTCCAAAGTCTTTGCCGCCGAAATCCTCGAAGGCGCGGGCGTTGCGGTGACCCCGGGGCTGGATTTCGACCCCGGCCGCGGCCATGGCACCTTGCGGTTTTCCTATGCCCGCAGCACCGCAGACATCGAAGAGGGGCTGGCGCGGCTTCAGCATTTCATGGCGGCGCGGGGGTAGGCGCTCTCGCCGTTTCGCGGCGCCGGTCCCGCGCTCCGGGCGGGTGAGGCCGGCCGCCGCGATCCTGCCACGATTGAGCCATATTTTGCGCAAACCCCGTCAATAGGTCTTGCCGCGTGACAAGATAATCCGGGCGTGAAAAGCAGGCCGGACAGAGAGGAAAGTGAAACCAATGGCGCAGACCAACAACCCCTATATCGATTCGATCCTGTTTGACGGCGACAAGTGGGGTCACACTACGATCACCTATTATTTCGACAATTCCCACGACAGATGGACGGCAGAGGCACGCGACGCCTTCACCTGGGCGCTCAACGCCTGGGCGAACGTGTCCGGTCTCAATTTCCAGCGGGTCTATAACGAATCCAGCGCGGATCTTGTCGAATCCTATGTGACCAACGCCGAAATGGCGGCTGTCATGGGCGAGGGTGTCTTCGGGTTCCACGATATTCCGACCAACGGGCATTTCAACGGCCAGCTTGCCGGCTGGTTCAACTGGGAAAGCTTCGGCTGGCCCGGCCCCAGCGGTTACAGTTCCGGCAGCCTGCAACCGGGCGGCCAGGCGGTGGCGACCTTCATGCACGAGCTTGGCCACGGGCTCGGCCTTGCGCATCCCCATGACGGTTCCGTGATCATGCCGGGCGTGAGCGATGCCTTCGACCTCGGCACCTGGGATCTGAACCAGGAAGTCTATACGGTGATGACCTACAATTCCGGCTGGAACGTGCAGGATCCCTGGGGCCACACCGTCAACGACCGCGGCTATGCCTCGGGCCCCGGCGCCTTTGACATTGCGGCAATCCAGCATCTCTACGGCGCCAACATGAACCACAACAATGGCGATACGGTCTACACGATCACCAATGTGATGGGCTGGAGTTCCATCTGGGATACCGGCGGCACCGACCGGATCCAGTATGCGGGTTCCGGCAATGTGGTCATCGACCTGCGCGCGGCAACGCTCGACGGCGGAAAGCATTCCGGCGGCTACCTCAGCTATGTCAAGGGCGACGGCAAATATGGCGGCTTCACGGTGGCGGCCGATTTCACCGATGCGCTCGCCAACCGCGGCGGCGAGACCGGGGTGATCATCGAGAACGCCACCGGCGGCTCCGGCAACGACACGCTGTTCGGCAATTCCGTGGCCAACGTCCTGCGCGGCAATGCCGGCGCCGATTCGATCGCCGGACATGCGGGCAATGACAAGCTCTTGGGCAACCAGGGCAGCGACAAGCTCTGGGGTGGCAAGGGCATGGACGAGTTGCGCGGCGGCTATGGCGCCGACAAGCTCTGGGGCAATGATGGCCGGGACAAGGTCTTTGGCGGCAATGGCTGGGACACGGTCTTTGGCGGCAAGGGCAACGACACGATCTACGGCGGCAACGGCAACGACACGCTCCATGGCAACCAGCATGCCGATAGGCTCTACGGCGGTATGCACCGGGATTATCTCTTCGGTGGGCTGGGGAACGATCAGCTCTACGGCCAGCGCGGCAACGACCGGCTTGACGGCGGGCAGGGCAATGACGTGCTGCACGGAGGCTACGGAGCCGACCAGTTCGTGTTCAGAAAGGGCCACGATTCGGACAGGGTCGCGGACTTCCGGAACGACACCGACACCCTCGTGTTCGACGATGCACTCTGGAACGGCAACCTGACCGCGGCTCAGGTGGTTGCGAATTTTGCCACCGATACCGGCAATGACGTCGTGTTCGACTTCGGCGGCGGCGATGTGCTGACCGTCCGTGGCGTGGCCAATGTGGATATGCTGATCAACGACATCCAGATCATCTGATCCGGACCCGGGGCGCCGGGGATCCTCTCCGGCGCCCCGGTAGAGCTGACGGGCGTGGATTTGGCCCGAAATCCGCGAAGCATCAGCGTAAAACCAAAGACACATAGCGTAACGGCGCGTAACGGCGGGATCAGAATTCCGCCGTTACGTTCATGTCATTGTCCGAATGCCTTGGCTCCCCGCCCTGAAGGGGTGGCCCGGGGGTGGCCAGAGGTGGCGAAGGGGTGGCCCCCGGTCATTTTCGGCGATGACATGGCCAGACCCCTGCCAGATCCCCTGCCGGAAACACCTGACCCGTCCATCCCGTGGGGCGACCGGGGCCGGCGGAAAGGTCCAGCAATCCGCCTGATCCTGGCTTCGTCTTCGCAGAAAAAGCCGGATCCTTCACCGGCCCCGATGCCGCGCGCATCCGCATCCGCGCAGCATGGGTTACCCCTTTGTTGTCGCCTGTCCAGAGCTGCAAGACCAGCGCCCGCCTTGCGCAGGACGCGCTCCAGAGCGTGCGCACCCCGGTTCATTCGCCGTCACGCCACCTGCCCAGGCGTTTTGTTGTCGCATGCCGAGATGCGCCAAACCGGCGCCCGCCTTGCGCAGGCAGGCTCTACCCCAGAAGCGCCTTCACCTTTCCGGCGACCGCTTCGGCGGTGATGCCGAATGCCTCGTAGAGCCGGCCCGCGGGCGCCGAGGCGCCGAAGCTCTCCATGCCGACAAACGCCTGTTTCGCCTCGCGGCCGCGTTCGCCCAGAAGCCAGCGGTCCCAGCCGCCGGCGCGCAGCCCCGCTTCGATGCCGACGCGCACCGGCCCGGCGGGCAGCACCTTGCGGCGGTAGCTTTCATCCTGCGCGGCGAACAGCTCCATCGACGGCATCGACACCACCCTTGTGCCGATCCCGGCGTCTTCAAGAAGCCCCTTGGCCTTCATCGCAATCTCCACCTCGGAGCCGGTGGCGATCAGGATCGCCTGGCGTTTCGCCTCGGCCTCGGCGAGCACATAGGCGCCTTGCGCGGTGAGGTTCTTCACCTTGTGCTCGGTGCGCAGCGTCGGCAGGCCCTGACGCGACAGCGCCAGCACCGAGGGCGTCTTCTCCGAGGTCAGCGCCAGCTCCCAGGCCTCGGCGGTCTCGATCGTGTCGCAGGGGCGGAAGGTCCATGCATTGGGGGTGGCGCGGCAGATCGCCAGATGTTCCACCGGCTGATGCGTCGGGCCGTCTTCGCCGAGCCCGATCGAATCGTGGGTCATCACATAGATTGTCGGCACCCCCATCAGCGACGACAGCCGCATCGCGCCGCGGGCATAGTCGACAAAGGCCATGAAGGTGCCGCCATAGGGGCGCAAGCCCCCATGCAGCGCCATGCCGTTCATCGCCGCCGCCATGCCGTGTTCGCGGATGCCGTAATGGACATAACGCCCCTTGCGGTTGTCGGGCGCGAACACGCCGAGATCGCCGGTGCGGGTGTTGTTGGAGCCGGTGAGGTCGGCGGAGCCGCCGATGGTCTCGGGCATCACCGGGTTGACCACCTCCAGCACGGTTTCCGAGCTCTTGCGGGTCGCCATTTTCGGCGCTTCCTCGGAAATCTGCTTCTTCAGCGCCTTGATCGTGGCCGAGAGCCGCTTCGGCGCGCCGCCTTCGAAGACCCGCAGCACCTCGCGCTGGCGCGGCTCGGTGAGGGCGTCGAACCGGTTCTGCCAGGCCTCGCGCTCGGCGGCGCCACGCGCCCCCACGCCGGCCCACCAGTCGGCCACATCGGCGGGGATCTCGAAGGGTGCGTGGTCCCAGCCGTAGGCCTCGCGCAGGGCGGCGATGTTGTCAGGCCCCAGCGGCGCGCCATGGGCCTTGGGGCTGTCCTGCACCACGGAGCCGAAGCCGATATGGGTCTTGCAGGCGATCAGCGAGGGCTTGCCGGAGGCTTTCGCTTCGGTCAGAGCGGCGTCGATCGCGTCCGGGTCATGGCCATCGGCCTCCAGCACCTGCCAGCCGGCGGCGGCGAAACGCTTGCGCTGGTCGGTGCGGTCGGCGATGGAAATCTCGCCGTCGATGGAGATGTTGTTGTCGTCCCAGAGCACGATCAGCTTCGAGAGCTTTTGCATGCCGGCAAGCCCGATGGCCTCGTGGCTGATGCCCTCCATCAGGCAGCCGTCGCCGGCGATGACATAGGTGTAATGGTCCTGCACCCGCTTGCCGAACCGCGCCCGGAGCGCCTCTTCGGCCATTGCCATGCCCACCGCCATGGCGATCCCCTGACCGAGCGGGCCGGTGGTGGATTCGATGCCGCCCGCATGGCCATATTCCGGGTGGCCGGCGGTCTTCGCGCCCCACTGGCGGAAGTTGCGCAGCTCCTCCATGGTCATGTCCTCGTAGCCGGTGAGGTGCAACAGCGCGTAGAGCAGCATCGAGCCATGGCCGGCGGAGAGCACGAAGCGGTCGCGGTCGATCCAGCCCGGTGCCTTGGCGTCGAATTTCAGGTGTTTCGAGAACAGCACGGTGGCGACATCGGCCATGCCCATCGGCATCCCCGGATGGCCGGAATTGGCCGCCTGTACCGCGTCGACCGCGAGCATCCGCACGGCCGCCGCGCGCATCCAGTGGTCGGGGTGGGTTTGGCGCAGCGTGGACAGATCCATCGGTGTCTCCTTCATGTGGGGCCGGGCCTTGCGCCCGGTTTTCCCCGGGAATACCACCCGGGGCCACAATATCAAGCCGGGCGGGCGGTTTGGCGTCCGGCACGGCCGTGACACCCGGAAAACCACGCAGAAATGCGCCGCCGGAACGGGCGGGGCGGAACCCGGGGCTGGACCTCGGGGCTTCGGTGAATGATACTTGGCCACGGAAAAGCAGAACGGGCAGACAACGGGCAGACCATGACGGAGATCACAGAGCTACAGACGCGCATCGACGCGGCGCTCGACCGGATTGCCGGCGGGCTGGAGGGGCTTTCGGCGGGGCCGGCCGCGGCGGCTCAGGATCCGGAGGCGATCGCCCGGCTTGAACAGGCGCTCGACGAGGAACGCACCGCCAATGCGCAGCTTGAAGAGCGGTTGAACACGATCAGGAAACAGCAGGACGGCACGCTTGAGGTGCTGGCGGGCGAGGTCGACCGGCTGCGCGCGCTTCTGGCCTCCGAGGAAGAGGCCGTCGCCCGGCTCACCCAGGTCAATGCGGATCTGCGGACCAACAATGCCGCCCTGCGCGAAGCTGTTGCCAACGGGTTGGCGGAGCCGCATCTGGTCGACGCGTCGATGATGGCCGAGCTGGAGGCGCTGCGCGCCGTTCAGCGCGCCGACAGGATCGAGCTCGACGCGGTGCTGGGCGAACTCGGCGCGATGGTGGCCGATGCCGCCCGCGCAGGTGAGGCGAAACAGGAGATGGGCGATGCCTGACGTGACCGTGACCATCGGCGAACGCAGTTTCGACGTTGCCTGCCAGGAGGGCGAGGAACACTTCCTGCGCTCCGCCGCGGCGCTGCTCGATGCCGAGGCGAAGACGCTGGTCGGCCAGATCCGCCACCTCACCGAACCGAAGATGCTGCTGCTCGCGGGGCTGATGCTGGCCGACAAGACCGCCGGGATCGACGATGAGCTGAAGCTCGCGGAAAAGCGGATTGCCGAGCTGGAGGGCCGTCTTGCCGAGGCGCAGACCCTGGCGGCCCAGGCCGCCGCCGCCGCGGAAGATGCCGCGCGGCCCGCGGAGGAAATGCTTGCGGGCCTTGCCGCGCGGGTCGAGACGCTTGCAGAGGAGATCGAGGCCCGGGCCGTCGGGTGAGGTCTCTTGCGCGAATTGGACGGCTTGCCGGGGGCGCTGCCCCCGGACCTTCGGGGCATTTGACCCAGGAAAAAGGGCAACGGGGGGCGCGGACCGGCGCCGCGGTACTGAGCCCATACCGAGCCCATGTGGTGTGGCCATGTCGGGCCATGTCGTGCAACTGGGCAGTGGAAAGGGCGGGGGTCACGGCCCGGCCGGGCTGGCGGGCGAGAGCCTGTCGGACGCGGCGCTTTTCGGGGCGCTTTTCGGGAGGGGCGCCTTGCTGAATGCGCTCCGGGGGGGGCTTCACCTGCCATCGCCTGCCTTGGGGAAGCGTCCGGGGCGCGAGGTGATTGCGGCTTTACGGCACGGGGTCCGGCGCCGGGTGCCGGGTATTGGCGAGCCCGGGGGCGGGTCCGGTCCCCCGGGCGCCTCCCCTCAGGGGATGATTCTCGTGTATTTCGCCCCTTCGAGGCTTGCGCCGACGATCAGCCCGGCGGTGCCGAAGACCATGGCGACCACCGGGGTGGCGGCGGTGATGGTGTCGGCCGAGAACCGTCCGCCCTCCGAGGCCACGGCATATTTGATGTCCGCCCCCGCGACCCAGCCTGAAGCGGTACGGAAATCGGCCAGCGCGTCTTCGGTGAGGAAGAACAGCACATGGGCATATTGCTGGGCACCGAACTGGAGCCCGATGCTGGCCTTGGCCTGGGCGTAGTAGTCCACCGTCGCCCCGCCAACGATCAGCGCCCCGCGCCCGAACGCGCCGCCCAGGCCGAACCCGGCTTCCGTGACCAGAGGCATCACCAGCATGCCCACCGCCTTGCGGGCGAGCGCCTGGGCTTCGGGCACGTCGATATACATCTGGGCAAGCGTCGCGCTCACCCGGGCGTCGATCTTCGCCGCGCCGTTGGAATTGAGCCCGTTGCCGCAGCCTGCGACAAGCGCGCTGCCGCCGAGGGTGGTGATGAAAGTCCGCCTTGAGAATCTGTCCATCCGTCCTGTCTTTCTTGTCTGCTGTCTGGAACCGCCTGCCCGGGGCTGCTGATGCCCCGGGTTCGGCTGAGAGGATAGGCCAAGGGCGCGGGCGTGTCACGCGGTGCGACACAATGGGCAAAGATTTGCGCTACCGTTGCCGGCATGGCCCATGGCCTGGCGGCCGCTCCGGCTTGCGCCGCGTCCGGCCAGCGGACACGGGCCAGCCGGGAGCCAGCCTGGGGGCCACTCGGGCCACTCGGGCCACTCGGGGGCCAGCCTGGGGGACCAGCCTGGGGGCGCCCGGCTCAGCCGTTGAGCAGGCGCGCGGCGCGGGGGGCAAAATAGGTGAGGATGCCGTCGGCGCCCGCGCGTTTGAAGCCTGCGAGGCTTTCCAGCATCACCTTGTCGCCGTCGAGCCAGCCGTTCTGCGCCGCCGCCGTCAGCATCGCGTATTCGCCCGACACCTGATAGGCGAAGGTCGGCACCTGAAAGGCCCGTTTCACCGCGCGGGTGATGTCGAGACAGGGCATGCCGGGCTTGACCATCACCATGTCGGCGCCTTCCATCAGGTCGCGCTCCACCAGCCTGAGCGCCTCACCGGCATTGGCCGGGTCCATCTGATAGGTCTTCTTGTCGCCCTTCAGCGCCCCGGAGGCGCCGACCGCGTCGCGGAACGGCCCGTAGAAGGCGGAGGCGTATTTGGCGGCATAGGACATGATCGCCACATGGGTATGGCCCGCTGCTTCGAGCGCCCGGCGAATCGCGCCGATGCGCCCGTCCATCATGTCCGACGGCCCGAGAATGTCGGCGCCCGCCTCCGCCTGCGCCAGCGCCATCTTCACCAGCGCCTCGACGGTGCGGTCGTTGACGATCTCGCCGTTTTCCACAAAACCGTCATGGCCGTTGATATTGTAGGGGTCGAGGGCGATGTCGGTCATCACCGCGATCTCCACCCCGGCATCGCGGATCGCTCTGGTGGCGCGGTTCGAGAGGTTGTCTGCGTCCCAGGCCTCGGCGCAATCGGCGGTCTTGCGGGCCGGGTCGATATAGGGAAACAGGCAGATCGCCGGGATGCCGAGCGACGCCGCTTCGGCCGCCGCCTTCACCACCCGGTCGATGGTGAGCCGCCGGACCCCGGGCATGGAGGGGATGTCATGGGTGTCGTCCCGGCCTTCCATCACGAAGACCGGCCAGATCAGATCGCCCACCGTGAGCGTGGTCTCGCGCACCAGCGCGCGCAGTTGTGCGGTGCGGCGGGTGCGGCGCAGCCGGGTGGCGGGGAAGGGGGCGGTGCTGGGTCTCATCGGGTCGCTCGCTTTGTGGATCGTACCGGTGATGCCACGCGGGCGGGATTTGCTCAAGGTCCGGGGCCTGACGGGAAGGCGGCGGTGGGCGGCGCGGCGGTGACCCGCTGACCCTTCCACGCGCGCCGGTGACACGGGGTGATTGCACGGGGCGATTATACGGGGTGATTGCACGGGGCGCGCGTGGTGCCTGCGCATGGGATGCTGAAGGGCTGGCGCTCGGGCGCGCCAGTCGCTAAGAGGGGCAGACAGAGAAATCAGCATACGGGCAGAACGTGGACTGGTATTCCGCCGTCTTTGAACTCATCGACATGCGATCCTTTTCCAACCTCTGGTACTGGATCGCTCTTGCCGTTGTCTGGTCGACCACGTCGCACTGGGTGCTCGGGGTGCCGTTCGACATGGTCCAGCGCGCCGCCCGCCACGGCGGCGAGGCGGAGCGCGACCTTGAGGACATGGTGCGGATCAACGTCAATCGCCTGCTTTACATTGCCGATGTCTCCGGGCTCTGGCTTCTGGGCATTGTCTCGGGGCTGATCACCTCGCTCGCGATCCTCGGCTTCGCCTATGGGGTCGAATTTGCCCAGGCGGTACTGATGCTGGTGCTGCCGCTGTCGGCGGTTGGGGGGATGTCGCTGTCCTCCGCGACCACGATTCGCACGCAGGGGCTCAGCGGCGAAGCGCTGCGCAAACGGATGATGCGCCACCGGATTCAGACCCAGGTGGTCGGCATGGTTTCGATCTTCATCGCCTCACTCTGGGGCATGTGGCAGAACATGCAGTTCGGTGCGCTGGGCGGATAGGAGCGTCGGGCGAAACCGGGTGGGGTTTGCCGGGTGGGGTGCTGCCCCCGGAGCCCCGGAGTATCTGCCCCAGGAAAAAGGGGAAGGGGGGGTGCTGTTCGACCTGCGAAACGTGGGACAGAGCATGTCGCGCCAATCGGCCCCGGTTTTGCGCTGTCCGACACGCGAAAACACGGGGGCCAAACACGGGGACAATGCGCGGTCCGGCTGGATGGGGTGAGGTCGGGCAGGTTTTGGCCGGGTGGCTGTTTGGGGCGGCTGCTCGGGGCGATCGCTCGGGGGGGGGGGGTTTCCCGCGGGCTCGCAGCAGCGGGCCGGATGAGCCCCGGTCGCGCCGCGCTCAGCTCTTGCGCCGCACCGTGCCCGCCTTTTCCGCCAGATCCACCGCGATGTTGAACGCGCCCTTGATCTTGTCGGCATCCCGGGTCCAGTCGCGGCGGATCACCACCTTGTTGTCCTTCACCTTCGCCAGCCCCTTCTGGGCCTGAAGATAATCCACCAGCCCCGCGGGATTGGCGAATTTGTCGTTGTGGAAGGTCAGCGTCGCGCCCTTCGGGCCGCCGTCGAGCCGGGCGATCCCGGCCTTCTTGCACATCGCCTTGATGCGCACGATCAACAGCAGCGTGTTGACCTCGCGCGGCAGCTTGCCGAAGCGGTCGATGAGTTCGGCGGCGAAGCCTTCGAGCTCCACCTTCTTCGACAGCCCCGACAGCCGCCGGTAGAGGCCGAGGCGGACGTCGAGGTCGGGCACGTAATCCGCCGGGATCAGCACCGGCACGCCGAGGTTGATCTGCGGCGCCCAGGTCTCGCCCGGGTCGGTCAGCCCTTCGGCCTCGCCCGACTTGATCCTGGCGATCGCCTCTTCCAGCATCGACTGGTAAAGCTCGTAGCCCACCTCGTGCATCTGCCCCGACTGCTCCTCGCCGACGAGGTTCCCGGCGCCGCGGATGTCGAGATCCTGGCTCGCCAGCGCAAAGCCCGCGCCCAGCGAATCGAGCGAGCCCAGCACCTTCAGCCGCTTTTCGGCGCCTTCGGTGAGGGGGGCGCGGGGCTTGGTGGTGAGGTAGCAATAGGCGCGGGATTTCGACCGGCCCACCCGGCCGCGGATCTGGTAGAGCTGGGCGAGGCCGAACATGTCGGCGCGCCAGACCACCATGGTGTTGGCGGTGGGGATGTCGAGGCCCGACTCGACGATGGTGGTGGCCAGCAGCACGTCGAACTTGCCGTCGTAGAAGGCGTTCATCCGCCGGTCGAGCTCGCCCGAGGCCATCTGGCCGTGCGCCACCACGCAGGACACCTCCGGCACCTCGCGTTTGAGGAAATCCTCGATCTCGGGCAGATCCTTCACCCGCGGCACCACGAAGAAGCTCTGCCCGCCGCGATAGTGTTCGCGCAACAGCGCCTCGCGGATGGTCACGGTGTCAAACTCGCTCACGTAAGTCCGGATCGACAGCCGGTCCACCGGCGGGGTGCCGATGATCGACAGATCGCGCACCCCGGTGAGGCTCATTTGCAGCGTCCGCGGGATCGGCGTGGCGGTCAGTGTCAGCACATGCACATCGGACCGCAGCGCCTTGAGGCGTTCCTTGTGGGCGACGCCGAAACGCTGTTCCTCGTCGATGATGAGGAGCCCGAGATTGTGGAACCGGATGCCCTTGGCGAGCAGCGCATGGGTGCCGACCACCACATCCATCCGGCCGTCCCTGAGCCCTGTGCGGGTCAGCTCCGCCTCGCGCGCCGAAACGAAGCGGCTCAGCTGGCCCAGCTGCATCGGAAAGCCCCGGAAGCGCTCGGCGAAGCTCTTGTAATGCTGGCGCGCGAGCAGCGTGGTGGGGGCGATCACCGCCACCTGCATCCCCGCCATGGCCGCGACGAAGGCCGCGCGCATCGCCACTTCGGTCTTGCCGAAGCCCACGTCGCCGCAGACGAGACGGTCCATGGGGGTGCCGGAGGCGAGGTCGTCGATCACATCGGCGATCGCCGAAAGCTGGTCTTCGGTCTCCTGATAGGGGAAACGGGCGGAAAACTCCTCCCAGGCGTGATGCGGTGCTTCCAGCACCGGGGCCTTGCGCAGGGCGCGTTCGGCGGCGAGGCGGATCAGCTTGTCGGCCACCTCGCGGATACGCTCCTTGAGCCGCGCCTTCTTCGCCTGCCAGGCACCGCCGCCGAGCTTGTCGAGCAGGCCTTCCTCATGGCCGTAACGGGTGAGCAGCTCGATGTTTTCCACCGGCAGGAAAAGCCGGTCGCCGCCGGCATATTCGAGCGCGAGGCATTCATGCGGCGCGCCCGCTGCGGTGATGGTCTCAAGCCCCCGGAAACGGCCGACGCCGTGGTCGAGATGCACCACCAGATCACCGGGGCTGAGCACGCCCGCCTCGGTGAGGAAGTTTTCGGCCCGGCGCTTGCGGCGCGGCGCGCGGATGAGCCGGTCGCCGAGCACGTCCTGTTCGGAGATCACCGTGAGCGCGGCCCGGGCGGCGGCGTGGCCCTTTAGCCCCGGGACGGTCGGCCCCTCGAAACCATGTTCCAGCGGCCAGACCGCGAGATAGACCCCGCCCTGCTCATCCGGTTCCTGTGTGCCCTCATGCACACCGGGGGCGGGCTCCGGCAGGTCGCGGAAATCGGCAATCTCGGCGGTGATCGAGAGGTCTTCGTCGGCCAACAGCCCTTTCAGCCGTTCCCGCGCGCCTTCGGAGTAAGACGCGACCACCACCGGCCCGGTCTGGCGTCTGGCCCCGATATGCTCCGCGAGCGCCTTGAAAAGGTTGACCTTTTCCGCCTGCCGTTCGGGCGCGAAATTGCGCCCGATGCGCCCGCCCGCATCTGTCACCCCAAGCCCCGTGGCCTGTGGCAGGGCGGCAAGCCCGATCACCCGGAGCCCCTCGGTGGCCGCAGCCCACGCCGCGTCGTCGAGATACAGAAGCTCCGGCGGGCAGGGTTTGTAGACCGTATCGAGCCGGCTCTTCGCGCTCATCGCCTCGCGGCGGGTGTCGTATTGATCGGCAATCCCCTCCCAGCGGCTGAGCCGCGCGGCACTGGTCTGGTCGTCAAGAAAGAAGGACGCATCGGTGAGATAGTCGAACAGCGTCTCAAGGCGTTCGTGGAAGAACGGCAGCCAGTGTTCGAGCCCCTGATATTTCCGCCCCGCGCTCACCGATTCGTAGAGCGGATCGTCGGAGGTGGCGCCGAATTCGATGCGGTAATTCTGCCGGAACCGGGTGATCGCAGCCTCGTCAAGGATCACTTCCGAGACCGGCGCGAGCTCCACCGACGTGAGCTTTTCGGTGGTGCGCTGGCTGACCGGGTCGAAGCGGCGGGCGCCGTCGAGCACGTCGCCGAAGAGGTCGAGCCGCACCGGGCCGGATTCGCCCGGCGGGAAGATGTCGATGATCCCGCCGCGTACCGCGAAATCCCCGGGCTCGGTGACGGTGGGCGCCTGCACGAAGCCCATGCGCACCAGAAAGCCGCGCAAGGCCGCCTCGTCGATCCGGTCGCCGACCCGGGCGGTGAAACTTGCATCTGCAATTACCGCGCGGGCGGGCAGGCGCTGGGTGGCGGCGCTGATCGTGGTGAGCAGGATGAAGCGCCGGCTGGGCATCCCGCCCGCGAGCGCTGCGAGCGTCGCCATCCGCGCCGCGGAGATGTCCGGGTTGGGCGAAACCCGGTCGTAGGGCAGGCAATCCCAGCCCGGAAAGGTGAGGCGCGGCACATGCGGGGCGAAGAAGTCGAGCGCCGCCGCCATCGCCGCCATCCGCCGGGCGTCGCGCGCCACATGCACCACCGGCCCGCCGGAGGAGGCGAGTTCACGGGCGAGCAGAAGCGCATCGAACCCCTCGGGGGCGCCGGAGAGGGTCAGGGGGCGGGTGTCAGACATGCGGAGGGCCTACCCCCGGGGGGCGGAGGGTTCAACCGGGAATGGGCCGGGGCTTCCGGCGGGTGCGGCGGCGTGGCACCTTGCCGGGTGGCACGGCGCGTCCCATATGGAGCGGCACCGATGCCGCGAGGAGAGCCCCCATGTGCCTGACCGTTCCGATGCGCGTCGAGGAGATCGACGGCCACCGCGCGCGCTGCGCCGCGCTCGGCGCCGAACGCTGGGCGGATCTCATGCTGGTGGCCGACGCGCCTCCGAAGGTGGGCGATTACGTCACCATCCATCTGGGCTTCGTGCAGGGCATCGTGCCGGAACGGGAGGCGCTGGAGTCGCAGGCGCTCTGGGGCGAGATCGCCGCGGTGCTGGATGCGGCGGAAGGCGGCGGTGCCTGAGGCGGTGGAAGACGGGGCGGGTTGACCCTGTGAGCCGGCGCGGGCGCGCACGGCATGGCTCTCTGGTGACGCAGGCCTTCGGCCGGGACGCGCGGGCGCGCGCCTGCGTTGGCCCCGCTCAGCCGGTTTTGCCCCGGGTCTCGCGGCTGCCGCCAAACAACGGTGCCATCTGTTTCACGAAACCGCCGTTCCGGGCGTAATCCGTCAGCACGTCGAGGGCATTCCGGGCAATCTCCGCGCAGCGTTTCGGATCGGCGACGAGGGCGCGCACCTTGTCTTCGAAATCCGCGAGATCCCAGCGCACCGGCACATAGGTCTCGCCCGGCACGAACACATCCGGCCGTGTCTCCATATGGCTCATGTCCTGTTTCAGCAGCACCGCGCCGTTCTGGATCGCCTCATAGTCGCGCCAGCAGACCTCGCCGTAACCGAAGGCCGAGAAACAGACTTTGGAGCTTCGCAATTCGGCAAGAAACTGGTCGTGGCGGATGCCGGTGCCGGTGACCACATTGAGCCCCTCCGGCCCCTGTTTCAGCGCCCGCGCCGCGGCGTCGCATTCGCCGCGCATGAACTGGTACCAGGGCGTGCCGCCGACGGCGATGCGGGCGTGCAGATCAATCGGCCGGTCGCCCGCGGGCAGCGTGGCGCGGTCGAGCGTGGGCAGGATGAAATCGGCGGTGGCAAACGAGGGGCCGACCATCAGCTTGTCGAAAAACCCCTCCGGGATCGCGAAGCGCACCGGCTCATGGTCGAGCCCGGCGCGGCGGCCGTAGTAATCCATCAGATTGGTGTCGCCGAAGGTCTCCTGCCCGTAGTGCGAACGGTCGCGCAGCAGGTGTTTCTTCACGTAGAGGTCCACATGGGCCCCGAGCATGGCGGCGAAGCGCAGATCGGTCGGCGCGAACCAGTCGAGATAGACCACCCGCGCATCCGGGCTGGTCTCGCGGATGCGCGCAAGGATGCGGTCGCGCAGATCTTCGTCGAGGTCGAAACCGGTCTGGAAAGCCACCACGCTCGCGCCGGTGACCTTGCGTGCGCCGGACAGGAAATCTTCCAGATGCAGCTCGCTCACGTCGGCGCCGTAAGCCGCGCGCAGATCCCCGGCGTAGAAGTGAAACGGAAAGATCTGGCTGCCCGGGATGCGCTCCGGCAGGGTCACCAGCAGCAGCCTTTCCGCGGCGCCGGGATCGAAAGCCGCGCCGTAGCGGTGCTTGCGTGCCCGCGCCTGGCGGATCTCGTTGAGCTTGTTGGCAACGCGGCCAATCATGGCTGGCCCTTTCGGCTGTTACAGGTCCGGGTTCTAGCTGACGGGACGCCCCGGCAAAACCCCATTGCGGCAAAGGTGGCGCCGGGCCGGGGGAGTCAGCCGGGTTTCAGCGTGTTTCCGGGCGGCCGGTAGCTGTCGCTCACCAGATTGTGGGTGCGGGTCCGGTTGAGCTTGCGGGTGAAGGCGAGCAACCCCCGGGCCCGTTCTGCGCTGAGGGTCTCCACCAGCCGGCTGTGCAGATGATACATCTCGTTCGGACCGGGGTTGAGCGGACGTCCGCGCCCGAACAGCGCCCGGTACTCGGCCAGCGGCGCCCCCGGCGCGAGAAACTGCGCCACCCGCGCCATGTCGACCGCGCTTTGCAGCTTGTGGCCGATCGGGCTTGACCGTGGCGGGTCGTCGGCGAAGCCTTCCTTCAGCGGTACGTCCCTGTATTGCGGCCAGGCCTTGAATACCGCCTCGTCGTGCAGGTGAATACCATCAAACTTCAGCCCGAAGGGCAGGCCGAGGCAGAATTCCACCAGGTCTTCGTCGAGATACGGGGTGAACACCGCTTCTGCCGACGACAGAATGCCACGGGTCACGAAATTGATCTCGCGCCGGGTGCGGTTGAACATCCAGAAAGCCTGGTTGGGATCGGGGAAATCGCCAAACCGGGCAATCGCCTCGCCGACGTAGTGCAACGCTTCCTCATGGGCGTCGCGCGAGGGCGAATAAAGCTGGCTGGCGCCGCGCGGGTCGCCCGTGGTGGAAATGATGGACCCGTGCCCATCCATCATCAGCCGGGCGATGGCGGCGAAATCGCCCTCATGAAACAGCCGGTGACACAGATGCGGATTGTCGGCGCCTTCGGTCAGCACATCGCCGTTGATCCCGTCATAGCTCGCGGCGCCAAGGCCGATGAGATAATCGTGCAGCGGCATCATCTGGGCATGTTCGTCGGCGCAAAGCTCGGTCAGCGTGATGGCGCGGATGTTGTCGATCTGGCGCGAGCGCTCGCGGCCCAGCACGTCGTGACGCACGCCGACCGCTTCGGCGATGGCGCGCGCCGCCTTGACCTCGGCATTCCACTGGTCGCCGGTATGCTGGAAGGTGATGCAGGCGTCGGGCTTGCGGCCCTGATGGGCCAGCTCCAGCAGGATATGGCGCGAATCGCGCCCGCCGCTCAGCGGCAGCACGATCGGGCCGTCCCAGGCCTTGAGGGTACGCGCCATGCTCGCCCGGAACAGCTCGATGAACCCGTCTACCGCTTCGGCGCGGCTGATGGTGTTGGGCTTTACCGCAAGCTCCGGCGCCTCGATGGTGAGCTTGCCGTCTTCCCAGATGAGCCTGCCGCCCGGCGGCAGCACCCGTATGCCTTCGAAGGGGGTGTCGTCGTTGATGAAGATGCCCAGCCGGTGAAACACCGCCAGCGCCTTCTGGTCGGGCTTGAGCGGGCAGCCCAGAGCGGCAAGCCGAAGCAGGCTCGCCGAAACCTGCACCCCGCTGCCGTTCTGGCAATAGAACAGGGAAAAGAAGCCGTAACGGTCCACCTGCGCCGTGAGTCGGTTTCCGTCCCAGTGCCAGCGGGCGAATATCCCCTGTCCGTTCTCCGGCCGGCGCCCGGGAACGCGGGTTCCGAGCGTGGCCTGCGGTTGTCCTGCGAAAACGGGCTTGCCGTCACGTATGGCTACCTCGGCAAACGCGGTGTCCGACAAGGTACCGGCGGCGTCTGTGCGCCGCGAATCCATGTTGAAAATTGTCCCAACCCCCAAAGTTGCGCGGCCAGCCTAGCATCTCGGTCCACGGATAAAAAGAGCTTCGGAAACGGACAATCTGTGTCACCTGTTCGGGCTGGAAAACCGCTCCCGGAGTCTGCACGCGGGCGAGCGGGAAGCCCGGGGCGATTCTGGGGCGATTCTGGGGCGATTCTCCTGTGCATTCCTGTGCATTCCTGTGCTTTCCGGCGCGTCCCCCGGACCCCGGGCCGGGAGGCCGTTTCGGTCCGTGGTCCGGCACGCTTTGCCGCGCCTGCCCGCGCCTTGGCCCTCAAACGTCTTGCGTCCCTGTGTTCGCGCCCCTAGAAGGGCCTGAATTTCACGCGCGCCCCCGGGGGTGCGCGCCCTTCGGATATGAGGAAACACACATGTCGGTCACCGAGACCCTGAACGAAGGCCTCAAGCGCGGCTACCAGATGATCATCACCGCCAGGGAGCTGGACGAAAAGGTCGATCAAAAGCTGAAAGAGGCCCAGCCCGAGGTCCAGATGAAAGGCTTCCGCAAGGGCAAGGTGCCGATGACGCTGCTGAAGAAGCAGTTCGGCGCGCGGCTTCTCGAAGAGAGCATTCAGGAAGCCATCGACGGCGTGATGAACGCCCATTTCGAGGCCAGCGGCCACCGTCCGGCGATGCAGCCCAAGGTCAGCCTGACCAACGAGGACTGGAAAGAGGGCGAGGACATCGAGGTCGAGATGTCTTACGAGAAGCTGCCGGAGATCCCGGAGGTGGACCTTGCGGCGATCTCGCTGGAGAAGATGGTGGTGAAGGCCGGTGACGCCGAAGTCGATGAGGCGCTCACCTCGCTCGCCGAAAGCGCCAAGGATTTCGAAGACCGCGGCGAGGGTGCGGCGGCCGGGGACGGCGATCAGGTGGTGATGGATTTCACCGGCCGGGTCGGTGGCGAGGCGTTCGAGGGCGGGTCGGCGGAGGATTTCCCGCTTGTGCTGGGCTCGGGCCAGTTCATCCCCGGTTTCGAAGAGCAGCTTGTCGGCGTGAAACCCGGTGAGGAAAAGGACGTGACCGTCACCTTCCCCGAGGATTACGGCGCAACCGAACTGGCCGGGAAAGAGGCGGTGTTTGCCTGCACCGTGAAAGCGGTGAAGGCGCCGAAACCGGCCGAAGTGGATGACGAGCTTGCCAAACGCTTCGGCGCCGAAGACCTCGCCGCGCTCAGGGCCCAGATCGCCGAACGTCTCGAAGCGGAATATGCCGGCGCCGCCCGTGCGGTCACCAAGCGCGCCCTGCTGGACAGGCTCGACGAGACCGTGAGCTTCGAGCTGCCGCCCTCGCTGGTCGAGGCCGAGGCGGGCCAGATCGCCCACCAGCTGTGGCACGATGAGCACCCCGATGTGGAAGGCCACGACCACCCGGAGATCGAGGCCACCGACGAGCACAAGGCGCTGGCCGGCCGCCGGGTGAAGCTTGGACTGCTGCTCGCCGAGATCGGCCAGAAGGCCGACATCGAGGTGAGCGACGCCGAGATGACCCAGGCGATCATGAACCAGGCCCGCCAATACCCGGGCCAGGAACGCGCCTTCTTCGATTTCGTCCGGCAAAACGCCGCGCTCCGCCAGCAGATCCAGGCGCCGATCTTCGAAGACAAGGTGGTCGACCATATCTTCGCGGCGGCGGCGCTGGAGGAAAAGGAGGTCTCGAAGGAAGACCTGGAAAAGGCCGTCGAGGCGCTCGACAAGGAATAAGCCGCGGTTCTCACGCTTTCCGGCGCTTTCTGGCGCTTTCCGGCGACGGTTTCAGGGCTGCCCTTCGGGGTGGCCCTTTTTCGTGGGCGGGGGCAAGTGCCGCCCGGGGGCGCAGCCCCCGGTTCTGCGCCTGATCGGGGCGCCAGGCCCCTCGAACCAAGGCGGCTGTTGGGGGGCCAGCCCCCCAAACCCCCCCGGAGTATTTTGGCCAGGAAAAAAGGAAGGCGCGGGGGGAGCCGGGGGCCGGAAACACAGAGTTACCGGGGCCACGCTTTATCCGGGCCCTGGCGGTGCACATCATCAAGCTGGGGTCGGGGGCTCAAAACGGGAATCTGAACGTGGCGAGCGGTGTGGGTTTGGTGATTGTGGTCGGTGCATGTGTGTTTCTGGTGTGGAATCTTGTTACCCCGCGCCGCAGCTCGGGCGCGGGTTCCGGCGCCAGATCGCCGGGGGACGGGTCGCCGGGGGACGCGCCGCCGCGCCGCCCCCCAACAGGCCGCCCCCCAACAGGCCGCCCCCCAACAGGCCACGCAGCCGCGCGGGCGGTCGTCCGTCCGAAGGTTGTGGAAGGGCCGGCCTGGGTTGTCGATGGCGACGGGCTGGTGATCCGCGGGGTGCAAGTCCGTCTTTTCGGGGTAGATGCGCCGGAGTTCGACCATCCCTATGGGCGGAAGGCCAAGGGGGCGCTGATCGGGCTGTGCAAGGGGCAGAGGGTGCGGGCGGAAATCGTCGGGGAGGATCAGTATGGCCGGGCGGTTGCGCGCTGCTACCTGCCTGACGGGCGCGACCTATCGGCGGAGATGGTCCGGCGGGGTCTGGCGCTCGACTGGCCCAGGTTTTCCGGCGGCCGGTACCGCGAACACGAGACCAGAGATGCGCGGCGCAAGCTGTGGCTGGCGGATGCCCGGCAGAAGGGGCGGATGGATGTCTGGAAGCGTTATGAGGCGCGGCAGGCGCGGCGGAACGGCTGACGGGTCAGTGCGGGGGCGTTTCGGAAGGCGCTTCCGGGCGCCGCCGCAGGGGGCGGCAGGGGCAGGCGGGGCCGGACCTCAGATCAGACCGGTTTCCTTCAGCAGGCCGAGCCGTTTGGCCTCGTAGTAATAGCCCCGGGCGTACCATTTCATTGCCTGGGTCTTGTCGCCGCCCGACACGAGCCAGGCGCCGGCGAGGTATTTGACCCCGTATTGCAGGTTGACGTCCGGGTCGAGCAGGCGTTCGTTGGGGCCGGAAAAGCCCATGGTGCGGGCGGTTTGCGGCAGAAGCTGCATCAGCCCCCAATAGGGGCCGGCGCGCACATGCGGCTGGTGGCGGCTTTCGCGCTTCACCTGGGCATGGACCAGATCGCGCGGCACGCGGTAGTGGTCGGCCCATCTGTTGATCAGTACGCGCAGCTCCGGGGTTTCGTTGGGGTAGAGCGGCGGATCGGAGGCGGTGGCGGAGGATGCGGTACGCGAGGAGGGGCGTGAGGATGGGCGCCGGGCCGGGCGCCGCCCGGGGGCGGGGCTCCCGGCAGTGCGTGTTGCGAGGTTTTCGGCGGGGCTTTCGGTGGGCCGCGCGGCAAAGGCGAAGCCGCCCCGGTCGCCGCAGGCGGCGAGCGCCAGAAGGGGCAGGGCGCCAAGAACGGTGCGCCGGCGAATCGCTTGGGTCTGACGGGTCATGGCGCCACCCTGCACCCCAATGCCGCTCCCCTGCCAGCCCCGCCGCATCCGCCGGCTCTGGCGGGCGGGGTTCCGCCGCCCCTGACTTGCCAGCCCGGCTGCGCTGTCCCGCCCCTGGTGCCGCACCCCGGCGCCGGTTTGCCCCGGGCCGGGGTACGGCGCCGCAGGAGGCGCCGGAGCCGGTGGCCGGGCGCCGCCGCCAGGGGGCGGGTTTGGGCATGTGGGTAGCTCCCCGGCGCGCCCGCCCGGAGAGCCCGCCCGGAGAGCCCGCCCGGCAAACGGTGTCACGCCTTCCGGGCGAAGCGCCCGGCAGCTGAAGCGCCCGGCAGCTGTTGGCTGGCAGGTTCGCGGGGGTTTCTCCGGCCGCCGGATCAGAAATGACGCTGTTGCGGTATTTTCTACATTGTCTTTCCGCCTTCCGACCGCCTATGAAGAGCGGCAGGCGGAGGGCTCTTTGTGCCCTGTCGCCGGGATTTGAGTTTCGCTGGCCACCGGCCCGAGGCAACGCTGCCCGGGGCCGGGTGTGGCCGGACCGAGAGGCGGCCGGAAGGCCGGACTGGCCGCAAGGCCAAGCATTTGCCCGCCCGCCGGGGTGACAGACCGGCGTGGCGTGGCCGTAACAAGGCGTCCGTGGTGCGCATTTTCGTGTGAACGGATGTCGGAGAAGAACCGCGATGAGGCGTCGCAGACTTGAACAGCCAGGAGCAGAGGCCCTTCCGGACCTCGCCCGGGCATTGCGTCCCGCGCCCGCTTTCGCCCAGACAAGACAACGTACATCCCCCGCCTTCTCACCAGGAGGCGGAGGCATGTGCGGTGCACCCGAGGAACATGTCCAAGAAAATGCTCATCGACGCCACCCACGCGGAAGAAACCCGCGTTGTCGTGGTCGACGGCAACAAGGTCGAGGAATTCGACTTTGAATCGGAAAACAAGCGCCCCCTAGCCGGAAACATCTATCTCGCCAAGGTCACCCGCGTGGAGCCCTCGCTCCAGGCGGCCTTTGTCGATTACGGCGGCAATCGCCACGGGTTTCTGGCGTTTTCGGAAATCCACCCCGATTACTACCAGATCCCGGTGGCCGACCGCGAAGCGCTGCTTGAGGAAGAGCGCGCCTATGCCGAGGCGATGGCGGCGGAGGAAGAGGACCGCGAGAAGAAAAAGGCCGCGCGCGGGCGCCGGTCGCGCACGCGGTCGCGCTCCAGAGCGGCTTCGGCCGCGTCGGATGACGCGGTGCTGACCGCCGAGGCCGAGGCGCGCGGACCGGGCGCCGCGGAGGAAAACGGAGACCAGACCGGAGACGGTACCGGCGAGGAAAGGATCCGTGCGCCCGAAGGCATGGAGGTGATCGACCTCGACCCGGAATTCGACGACGAAGGCTTTTCGCCGATGGAACGGGTCGGGGAAACGCCGGTGGAAGAGCCGCAGAACGGTGCGGAGACTGCCGAAGCCGAAGCCGAAGCCGAAGCCACTGCCGAAACCAATGGCTCGCAACAGCTTGCCTCCGGCGAGGCGGGGAAGGCCGGGGCCGGCGACTTGCCCGAAACGTCGGACGAGGCCGGATCGGATGCGGGCGCGGATGCGCCGGCAAGCCCGGTCACGGCCGCCGGGGAAGCCGGAGAAGCCGGGGACGGCGCCGGAGACGAAGCGGCGCAAACGTCCCTTCCCGCCGCGGAGGCCGCGGCCGGCACCGGGGAGACGGCGGAGCCGACCGGGACGCAAACCGCAGATGCCGGGTCCGGCGAAACCGGCGATGCGCCCGGCGAAGACGATGAGGCGCAGGACGATTCCGATGAGGAACATCGCGATCACGGGATCGAGGATGTGGCCGACGAGGACGTCTCCGAAGAAATCCGCCCGCTCCGCAAGCCGCGGCCGAAAAAGTACAAGATCCAGGAAGTGGTCAAGGTCCGCCAGATCCTGCTGGTCCAGGTCGTCAAGGAAGAGCGCGGCAACAAGGGCGCCGCGCTGACCACCTATCTCAGCCTTGCGGGCCGCTATTGCGTGCTCATGCCCAACACCGCCCGCGGCGGCGGCATCTCGCGCAAGATCACCAACGCCGCCGACCGCAAGAAGCTCAAGACCATCGCCGACGGCATCGACGTGCCGAAGGGCGCGGGGCTCATTGTGCGCACCGCCGGCGCCAAGCGCACCAAGGCCGAAATCAAGCGCGACTACGAATATCTTCAGCGGCTCTGGGAAGAGATCCGCACGCTCACGCTGAAATCCATCGCGCCGGCGAAAATCTACGAGGAAGGCGACCTCATCAAGCGGTCGATCCGCGATCTCTACTCGCGCGAGATCGACGAAGTGCTGGTGGAAGGCCATCGCGGTTACCGCACCGCCAAGGACTTCATGAAGATGATCATGCCGTCCCATGCCAAGAACGTGAAGCAGTACCAGGACGCGCTGCCGCTGTTCGCCCGCTATCAGGTCGAAAGCTACCTCAGTTCGATGTTCAACCCGGTGGTGCAGCTCAAATCCGGCGGCTATATCGTCATCGGCGTAACGGAAGCGCTGGTGGCGATCGACGTCAACTCCGGCCGCGCCACCAAGGAAGGCTCGATCGAGGAGACCGCGCTCAAGACCAACCTTGAAGCCGCCGAAGAGGTGGCGCGCCAGCTGCGCCTGCGCGACCTCGCCGGGCTGATCGTGATCGACTTCATCGACATGGAGGAGCGCAAGAACAACACCGCCGTCGAGAAGCGGATGAAGGACAAGCTCAAGACCGACCGCGCCCGTATCCAGGTGGGCCGGATCTCGGGCTTCGGGCTGATGGAAATGTCGCGCCAGCGGCTGCGGCCGGGCATGCTCGAGGCCACCACCCAGCCCTGTCCGCATTGCCACGGTACCGGCCTTGTCCGCTCCGACGACAATCTCGCGCTCAACATCCTGCGCCAGCTTGAGGAAGAAGGCACCCGCCGCCGCTCGCGCGAAGTGCTGCTGAAGGCGCCGGTGGGCATCGTCAACTACCTGATCAACCACAAGCGCGAACATATTGCCCAGATCGAGCTGCGCTACGGCATGGGCATCCGGCTGGAGGCCGACCCGTTCCTGATCTCGCCGGACTTCTCGATCGAGAAGTTCAGGACCGCGACCCGCTCGGTGCCGGAAGCGGCGCCGGTGGTCTCGGTGGATGCGATGCTGATGGAGGAGGCCGGGGAGGCGCCGGAGGATGAGGCCGTCGAGGGGGCCGAAACCGAAGCGCCCGAGACCCCCGAGGCCGAAGGTGGCGACGAACAGCCGAAGAAGAAGCGCCGCCGCCGCCGCCGCAAGCCGCGCGGGCGGGCCGGTGCCTCCGGCGAAGATGAGGCCGGCGCCGATGCGGGCGAGACCGGTGAAGGATCTGCTGAAGACCCGGCCGGACCCGCCGACGATGCGGTCGTGGCCGGACCCGCCGAGGCCGAAGATGAAGCCGAAGCCGAAGCCGGGTCCGGTGAGGAGGCGGCCGAAGGCAAGCCCAAACGCACCCGCCGCTCCCGCGCGCGCCGCCGCAAGAGCAGTGGTGAGACCGCTGCCGAAGCGCCGGAAGACGCCGGCACCGAAGAGGCCCCCGAAACACGCTCCGAGGGCGCTTCAGGTGCGCAGGCCGAGGCGTCCGAAGCCCCCCTTCCCGTGGCGGAGAAGACGGACAGCGCGCCAGAGGATGGCGCCCCGGAGAGGGCCGAAGAGGCCGGGGAGGCTCTGGCCGGGCGGTCTGAAGAGGCTCTGGCCGAAGACAGCGACGACCGGTCTCCGGGTGGCAATGAGCCGGCAGAGCAGGCCGGCCAGAGCCCCGCTGAAGCCCCGGAAGAGACTGCCGAAGCGGTTATGGATGAGGCGCCTGAAGGCGCGTCGGACGAGGCTGCCGATGAAGCCTCCGCAGGTGCGACCGCCGCCGAAACGGCTGCGGTACCGGAAGAAGGCGTGGCTGAAGAGCCGGGCGAAGCGGTGGCAACCGAAGATACCCCGGAAGAACCTCCCAAACCCAAGAAAACCGGCTGGTGGTCGCGCTGAGGCCGCGGTCCGGCCTCTGACCGGCACTGTTTCCGGCCGGGTTCCGCAGACAGCGGGCCCGGCCGTTTCCTTTGACAGGCCTGGCTTTGGCCGGCTGGCCTTGGCAGGCAGGCAAGAGGCGCGATCTGTCGCGGGGATGTGAGCGCAAGGCGGGTGACGCTGGCGCTGTTGCAGGGTAGAGAAGACCCATGTTCGGAATTGAAATCATCGACGCCAGCCTTCTGCCCGCGATGTTCGTCGCCCTGCTCGCGGGGCTGTTGTCTTTCCTCTCGCCCTGCGTTCTGCCGATCGTGCCGCCCTATCTGGCCTATATGTCCGGGGTCTCGGTGACGGATCTGCAAACCGGCGCCAAAGCCTCGCGCAAGGCGCTGCTGACGGCGCTGTTCTTCGTGCTGGGGCTGTCGACGGTGTTTCTGATCCTCGGCTTTGCCGCCTCGGCCTTCGGCAGCTTTTTCGCCGCCAATCAGCGGGCGTTCAACTGGATCGCGGGCGCGGTGGTGATCGTGTTCGGACTGCATTTCGTCGGGCTTTTCACCATCCCCTTCCTCAACCGCGAAGCCCGGATCGACGCCGGCGACCGGGGCGGCTCGGCGTTTGGCGCCTATGTGCTCGGGCTTGCCTTCGCCTTCGGCTGGACCCCCTGCATCGGCCCGCAGCTCGGCATGATCCTGTCGCTTGCCGCCAGCGAAGATTCGCTCGCCCGCGGTACCCTGCTGCTCGCGGTCTATGCCGCCGGGCTCGGCATCCCCTTCCTTGCGGTCGCGGCGTTTTTCCCGCGGATGCAGGGGCTGATGGGCTGGATGAAACGCCACATGGTCGCGATCGAGCGGATCATGGGCGGGCTGCTCATCGTCATCGGGCTGTTGATGGTGACGGGTGGTTTCTCGGCGCTGTCCTGGTGGCTGCTCGAAACCTTCCCGGCACTGGAAGGGCTGGGGTGACGCGGGGGGTGAGCGGGCGCCGGCGTGCTGGCGTCCGGGCGCTGTCCAAGCCGGTGTTTCCGGTCTATGCTTGCCCGAAACCGTGAGTAGGCCGGGCATGCGCCGTCCCCAACAGCAGGAAATCCGCCGCCGGGCGGTGTTCTACATCCCCGGATACGACCCGATTCCACCGCGCCGCTACCGCGAGCTTTACCGCCGCGAGGGCCGCAGGCAGGCAGAGATTTCCGGCTACCGGCTCGAGCTTGCGGGCCGCGCGCCCGGGCAGGGGGGCTATGGCTGGCATGTCCGGTCTACCCAGGACGGCGCGGCTTGCGAAACCGACGTGGAGGTGCTGGTCTGGTCCGACATCGTGCGCGCGAGCATGGATCACGGCATCGTGCGGAGCTACCGGATCATGGCGCGCACCGCGTGGATCTATATCTCCACCGGCGCGCTCCGGCGGCTGATGCGGCTGCGCAAGGGGCCGGTGATCGCGGCGCTCTACCCGGTGGGGATGCTGATCCTGCAATTGCTGCTGGCGCTGCTGGTGGGCGGGCTGCTGGGCGGTCTGGCGCGCTGGCTCGCCGGGTTCGTTCCGCTCCACGGTGAGGGAGGCCCGGGTTTTGCCGCGCGGATCATGCCCGGAACCCTGGTCTGGTGGCTGGTGTTTCTGGCTTCCGTCTGGGGCTTGCTCGGGTGGTTTCGCAGGATCGACAACCGGCTCTATGTCTACTACCTGATGCACGACTACGCCTATTCCGCCGCCACCAGAGGCGCCAACCCGCCGGAGCTTGAGGCGCGGATCGCAGGCTTTGCCGCCCGCATCGGCGCGGCGCTGTGCAGTGAGGTGGACGAGGTGCTGGTGGTGGGCCACAGTTCCGGGGCGCATCTGGCGGTCTCGGTTCTGGCCGATCTCGACCGCGCCGGGGCGATCCCCGAAAGCGGCCCAAGGCTCGGGCTTCTGACGCTGGGGCAGGTGGTGCCGATGGTGAGCTTTCTGCCCGACGCCTGGCGGCTGCGCGCCGACCTTGCCCATCTCGCCACGGCCGACATCGCTTGGGTCGATGTCACCGCCCCGGGCGACGGCTGCGCCTTCGCGCTCTGCGATCCGGTGGCGGTGTCGGGCGTGGCCCCGGCGACGGGCAAGCGCTGGCCGCTGGTGATATCCGCCGCCTTCACCCGGACGCTCAGCCCTGAGCGCTGGCGCGACCTGCGCTGGCGGTTCTTCCGGCTGCATTTCCAGTATCTCTGCGCCTTCGACCGGCCGGGGGATTACGATTATTTCCGCATCACCGCCGGGCCGCTTTCGCTCGCCAGTCGCTTTGCCGGCCGGGCACCGTCGAAAAGCCGGATCGAGACCCCGGTGTCGAAACACCGCAGCACCGGCCCATGAGCTGCCCGTGAGGTGCCCATGAGTTGCCCCCTCCACCGCCCGCCGAAACCGCCCGCGCGCCCCGGCAAGGTCTCGCTGCTGCGCTATGCGCGGCTGTTTCGCCAGGACATCCTTTCGGCCCAGCCCGCAAAGCTCTACCGCGCCTGGATGGCCGAATTCCGCACCCCGTTCTTCCGCTCCTTCCTCTGCAACGACCCCGCGCTGGTCGCGCTGGTGCTGAAACAGCGCCCCGGCGATTTCCCCAAATCCGACCGTATCCGCGAGGGCCTCGCGCCGCTGCTCGGGAACTCGGTCTTCGTCACCAATGGCGCGACCTGGGAGCGGCAACGGCGGATCATCGACCCGGCCTTCGAAGGCGGGCGGCTGCGCGACACCTTCCCGGCGATGTGGGCGGCGGGGGTGGCGACGGTGGAGCGGTTGCGGGTGCGTGCCGACGGGCAGCCGCTGGAGATCGAGGCCGAGGCCTCCGAGGCCGCGGCGGATGTGATCTTCCGCACGCTGTTCTCGATCCCGATCGACCATGAGCTGGCGGGGGCGGTGTTTTCGGCCTTCAGGGCGCATCAGCGGGCCCAGCCGGTGCTGAACCTCGGCGCGGTGCTGCCGCTGCCACGCTGGATGCCGCGGTTTCACAAGCGGGAGACGAAGCGGACGGCGCGGGCGATCCGCAGCCTCATCACCCGGCTGACGGCGGAGCGGATGGCGGAGATCGAAGCCGGCCACGCCCCCGACGACCTCGCCACCAAGATCATCACCACGCGCGACCCCGAGACCGGGCACCGTTTCGACACCGAAGAAATGGTCGATCAGGTGGCGATCTTCTTCCTCGCGGGCCACGAGACCTCCGCCTCGGCGCTGGCCTGGGCGCTCTACCTGCTGGCGCTTTACCCCGACTGGCAGGAGAAGGTGGCGGCCGAGGCCGAGGCCGTGCTCGGCGGCGCGGAACCGCCCGGGTTTTCGGGCCTGAAACGGCTTGCGCTTGCCCGCGACGTGTTCCGCGAGACCCTGCGCCTTTACCCGCCGGTGCCGATGATGGTGCGCGAGGCCGCGCGGGCCGAGCGCTTCCGCGACCGGGCGGTGCCGAAGGGCGCGCAGGTGGTGCTGAGCCCCTGGCATCTTCACCGCCACCAACGCCTCTGGGAGCGCCCCGACGATTTCGACCCGGCGCGGTTTGCAACCGGGAACGGCAAATCCTGCCTGCGCGCGGCCTATATCCCGTTTTCCGCCGGGGCACGGGTCTGTCCCGGCGCCGGGTTCGCCATGGCCGAGGGGGTGCTGCTCATGGCGATGCTGGTGCGGGCGTTCCGCTTCGAGATCGTGCCGGAACGCCCGGCGATGCCGGTGGCGCATCTCACGGTGCGCGGCAGGGACGGGATCTGGCTGCGGGTGAGGCCGCGGGAAGCATAATGGCGGGCGGTGGCTTGGGTATGAGGTGCCGCGGAGCATTTGGACCAGGAAAAAGGAGCCGCGCCGGGGCGGGCCGGAACCGTGCCGAGCGGCGCCTTGGCGCAGGCGGGCCCCGGGGGGGGGCGCGCCTTTGGTGCGTGTCACGCGCTTTTTTGCCTGCCGGTCCCGGCGCCGTGGGTGTCGGCCAGCCAGGGCAGCAGCCCCAGCAGGAAGCGTGTGGTGGCGGGCATGAAGAACATGCCGTGATGGAAGAACGGGTCCAGCGTGGTGACGACAAGCCGCCCCGGCGCGTAGCTGGTGGTGTCTTCGAACATCAGGCATTCGCCCTCGGCATTGTCGATCAGCGAGATCTGCCCCTCGGCCAGCGGCGTCAGCACCCCATGGATATGGTAGGTGGCATCGGCCTTGGTGATATAATCGTTCACCTTGTGGCCCGGGGCGCACATGGTGACGCCCAGATCGGCGCCCTCTTCGAGCCACCACCAGAAATTGACCTCCCGGGGCTCGAAGCCCACATGGGGCAGCCAGAGGTCGGGCCGGGTTTCGCCCATCACCGCCAGCGTGCCGCCGGCGCGCATGAAGGCCTGAAGCTGTTCGGAAAGCATCGACAGCTGATAGGGGCTGGTGCGGCAGGGGACGATC